>Ga0209079_10000016_pt1 | contig 92168 bp, 94 predicted proteins | sample PPLLaktember2015_2_FD_187259 | JGI IMG/M metagenome (GOLD analysis project Ga0209079, IMG submission 187259) | Freshwater sediment microbial communities from Prairie Pothole Lake near Jamestown, North Dakota, USA - PPLs Lake P7 Core (6) Depth... | ecosystem: Environmental > Aquatic > Freshwater... | reverse complement strand
CTATTCCAAAACGTCTTATTCCTTATGTGGTTATAGATAGAATGATTCTTCTTCAGCAAGAACGTACTATAGCTAAATATCAAGGATATATTCAAGTTATTCCGCAATCATTATTGAATAGTGATAGTACTGGAAGTAAACAAGAAAAAATGTTTTATATTAAAGCAGATAACACTTTAGTATATGATGATACTTCTGTAGATTTCAATACTGTTGCTCAGGGTTTTAGAATAGTTAATATGCCAGATATTGCTAGTTATCTTAAAACACTTATTGAATTACGTGATAAATATAAAGAAGAAGGACTTGAAATTGCTAATATGAATAATTATGCATTAGGTGATATGATGGCTAGTACTGGTAAAGGTGTAATGCAAGAAGGTATTTATAGAGCTAGAATAGGTAATGTATTGGCTATTACAATGTTTCACGCTGCACTTGAAAGAGATCATTTAGCTGATTTGGAATTTAGTAAGATTGCATATCAAGATGAAAAACGTGGAAGTTATATTGATAAAACTACAGGTAAACCAATATATATTGATATTAATCTAGAACAACATAGAGAAAGTGATTATGGTGTTACTGTTGAAAATTCTAAAATAGATCAAGATAAAATAGATCAATTTAAAGCACTTGGATTTAATGCTGGACAGAATGGTGATACTGAATCTGCAGCTGCTGCTATTATGTATGATAGCATTCCTGAATTAAGACAAGCAATAAAAGAAATTAGTGAAGCTAACAGGAAGTTTGAAGAAACTATGAAAGCAAATGAAATTGCTGCACAGAAATATGTTGCTGACGCACAAACTGCTAGACAAGATAGTATTAATGAGACTGCTAAATATGTTGCTGATAAAAGAAAAGAATCTGCTGTAGAGGTTGCTAGTATAAGGTTAAATGATAATGATAATGATATTGACTCTAATATTACTAATGTTGATAATGAAGATAAAATTGCATTAGAACGTGATAAATTAGAAGCTAAAACTAATGATAGTAATATTAAAAATAGATTAAAAGAAAAACAAATAGCTAGTACTGAAAGATTAGCTAGAGAAAGATTAACTGCTACTAAAAATAAGCAAAACAGTAAAAAGTAAATTTTACACTATATACGTTGGAAAAATAAGATAGTAGTGCTAATAAAAGTAGTATTATAAGTAATTTTATAACATATAACAGATTATTAACTGATAAACATTAAACAATGGCAAATCCAAAAATTATTGATGTAGTTGGTGGTGGAGTTGGTTCTCCTCCTCCTCCTCCAGTTTTTACAGACCTTGTAATTGGTAATGATACATTTAAAATCAATGACAAAGGTGAGGCTGTAGATGAAACTGGAAAAGTAGTTAAAACTAAAGATGAACTTGAGGTTCTTAAAAAAGGTACTGGTGGTGCTGGACAAGAAACTGAAGCTCAAAAAACTGCTAGAGAAACTGCTGAAAAACTTGCAGAAAAGACTAAAGAAGTTGAAAAACAACTTATTGAAGATGCAGAAGTTGAACTTCTAGATGATAAAGGAGTTATAATAAAATACAAACTTGATAAAGATGGTAATGTAGTTGATGCAACAAATAAAGTAATTAAAACTAAGGCTGAAGTAACTGCTATTTTACTTGCTCAAGAAGAAGAATCTAGTGATGTAGATTATGTTAAAGAAATTCAAAAAACAACTAATCTTACTATTATAGATACTAACAATCAACCTATTATTTATGAAAATACTCTTCCAGGTATTACACAGTATGTACAAGATGTACATAAAGAAGGACGTAAATTAGGTGCTGAAGAATATGAAAGTAATCTATTTGGACGATTTCCTATTTTAAATGATATTATTGAACATTTAACTATTAATGGTTCTTTAAAAGATTTTACTGAAAATGTTGATTATTCTAAAATTACTCTTGGTGATGATGAATCTCAATATATTGATATATTTACAAAAGCTAAATTAGCACAAGGTTTGTCTCAGAGTGAGATAACTGATATGGTTAATTATTATAAAGCAGATAAAAAACTTAAAAGTGCTGCTGAAGCTGGATTAACATATTTAAAAACTGAACAAACAAATGCAATTACACAACGTGCTGCTGATGTAGCTAAAATAAAAGCTGATGAGGAAGCAGGACGTACTGCTTATTGGAATGAAGTTAATAAAGCACTTACATCTAAACAATTACTTGTTGGTGATAAGAAATTTATTATTCCAGAAGTAATTAAAATTAAAGATAATGAAGGTAAGATTGTTAGTAGAACAATTAAAGATTTTCAAGATTATATTCAGAAACCTTTAACTTTTAGAATTAATAATCAAAATTATACTATGACACAGCTTGAATATGATGAAGCTGTTGAAGATACTAAACGCACACCCCACAACGATCTTTTTGATGCATATAGAAGATTTACTAAATACGATGATTCACAAATTATCGCTGCAAATGCTTCTGATGCTATTGTTAAGAAGGTTATTAAGCTAACCACTAAAGCAGGTGGTGGAGGAAGCGGAGCCGCTGGAAAAGGCGGTAAACTTGTTTTACCAATTAACTAAATTAATTAAATTTTTTCTATGAGAGAATTGTATGCAACAGAGTACAACAGTAATACCTATCTCGATGAGAATTTACTGTATAAATCTGGTCTTATTGATCAGGTTACTCTAAGTAAAAACCTCACTTATCTTTGGGGTAAAGATAGTGATATGTTTCCTCTACTTACCGCTACACAAGGTCAGAATGCTTTTGTATCTATGACTCCTAAGGAACTTAATGATACTCAGTATACATGGCCTGTTATGGGTAGAACCAGATGGACTACAAAAGTAGTTGCACTGGCTGATACTGGTCTTACTTATCCAGGTCTTGGATTCACTAATTTTGATGTGATATTTGAAGATAACTGGATTCACTATCAGTATTCTGCTTATACTCCTGATCAACTTTATCAGGTACGTTTTCAGAGTGAACCTAAAAAAGAATCTGAAGGTCGTTGGAGAGTTACTGTTCAGCTTATAACAAGTGATGCAACAGCATATGTTCCACTTACTAACTTTTATGCTGGACAAGCATGGGCAATGGGTCCTACTTCTGTAGCTGGTCAGTTGTCTGATGGAACTACTTCCAATAGAATGGTTCCTGGTAAACTTACTAATCAGTTTGGATGGCAGAGATATTCTAAAGTTATCACTGGTAACGTTGCTAATAAAGTAGTCAATGTTGAATTTGATGTTGAAGGTGGTGGAAAGACTAATATGTGGCTTCCTGTTGAACTTAAACAGTGGGAAACTGAACGTAGAATGCTTGATGAAACTGATCTTTGGTTTTCAGAGTATAACAGAACTACAACTGGTATAATTACAACTATTGATCCTGAAACCGGTCTTCCTATTCCTAAAGGTGCTGGTGTAAAACAAATTATCCAGACTGCTGGTAATTATGATACTTTTTCTGTATTAACTAAAGCTAAATTTGATAGTACTGTTCGTACAGTATTTGATAATAGAGTTGATAATACTCCTATGGAAATTGTATTATATACTGGACGTGGTGGTGCAGAGATGTTTCATACTATGCTTATGGGTGAATCTGCTGAATATGTAGTAGCTGTTGGTGCTAAAGTTGTTACTGGTGATTCACATATGAAGTTTGGTGCTTATTTTAACAAGTATCAGCTTATTGATGGTAGAGTAATAACAGTTCGTCCTTGTAAGATGTTTGATCATGGCGCTCTTGCTGAACAGGATAGAGAAAATGGTAGAATGTATAATGGTTATCCATTGTTTTCTTATAATCTTGTTTTTATTGATCATAGTCTTGATGAAGGTGGAGAACGTAATGTTGTTCTAGTTGCTGAAAAAGGTAGAGAAGAAATTGCTGGTGTTTACACTGGTCTTACTAATCTTCCTGATGCATGGAAAGCTGTAGCTGGTCGTGATTCTAAATTATCTACTACTAAAGATAAAGCTTCTTATGAAGTTATGACTTCAAGAGGTATTAACTTTAAGAACGCCACTACTTCATTTTGGCTTGAAATGGCTCTATAATAAGAACTAAATCGAGTAATAATATATAAAAGATTATAACTTATAAATAAAATACTATGATTTCTAAAAGTCACACAATTGATCTCGTCAGTAGATTAAATCCTGATGTTTTTAAGTTACTCAATAAAGATATTTTTGGTACTGTTGAACAACCTCTTGGTTCTGTTCAAGGAGCAGTAAATAGAATAATATCACCTGAATATACACAATTATTGAAAAGTATTATGCCAACAGTAATATCTCTTAATCCTGATGATCCTACATGGTATAAAAGGGTTAAATATTATTGGGATAGTTTTGGTATAAAAATTCCTATAGGTGGTAAAAAACTAGAAATTGGTTTTAATTTTGATATTAATGACATTGAACGTAAAAAAGCAATAGCTGAATTAACTACTGTTGCTAAAAAAAGTGAAATTGTTATTGATTCAGATGAGAGTTTAGCTAATTATGTTCTTAAAAATATAACTGAGTTTGAAAAATATAAATATGGTACTCCAATTAATCCTGTATCATATCTTACTTGGTTGTTTTGCTTGGGACATCGTAAAGTAGCTAAACAAGCAGATGATCTTCAAAAAAGTACCAATATTGAATTTATATTAATTGATCCTAAAGATATTGAGGATACTAGAAAATCACAACATAAGATTAGTATTGAAGCTACTAAAAAATATCTAGAAATACTTACTGACAGGACTAAAGTAAAAGACATTTTATATGTCAAAGGAATTAATGCTTCTACATTAGATGATCTAGATGCTGATGCAAGACTCAAACAATTTGTTGATACTAGTCCAAAAGAATTCTTGGCAATTGTCAATGATCCTACAGTTACTATTAAAGCAAGGATTGAAAGATATTGTGTTAGTGGAATTTTGAAAAGATTACCTAATAGTTCTATTATAGTAGATTCTACTGACAATAGTATATTAATAGGTAATACAACTGATGAAGCTGTTGTTTTCTTTTCTAGTGAAGCTAGTGATAAAGTTGCTAAAACAAAAGAGTTTAAAACTCGTTATGCACAAATAACAAAACAATAATTATTAATTAACAATTAAATAAATACGTATTATGAAACAATTGATGGTGATTTCTCATGATACATATGCTTCTGGAATAACTGCCGATGGTACTAAAGATGTAGATGAAATTGCATCGTTAGCTGTTGGAGCATATGCTATTATAAATCGTGATCCTGAATCTGCAAGTGTTAATCACATTGTAAAGATTGCTGCTACAACTGAAGATGCAACTCCTGCTAAATTTCAGTTTGTTACAAATACTGCTAATGGACTTAAATATAGTCCTGTCATTACTTTAAAAAATTGTAGAGTTAAATCTCAAGCATATGTAGCTCCACAAGCTAAAGTAATGAATATTTCTTGGACTGCTGGTACTCTTGATGTTGGGCAAGTTGCTGGTTTTATAGTAACTGATACTACTAAACCTGCTCATGAGCTTACTAGAAATAGGTCATATGAACATGTAGTTGTAGATGGTGATACTGAAGCTACTATTGTAGCTGCTCTTATTGTACTAGTAAATGCAGATGTAAACAGATGTGTAAATGCTAGTGCAGGTACAGATATTGTACTTACTAGAATTACAGCTGGTAAAAACTTTGAAACTTCTAAAGTTGGCATATTTAGTGATGCTACTATTACAATTACTACACCTCATATTACTGGAACTGGTACAGCCGCTCAATTGATTGCATATGAAAAAGAATGTAATCCTGAACGTGGTGATGGTAATTATCGTATTGATGGAGATTTAATGTTTCCTGGTGTAAGTGAAGTTACTGTTGGAGAAACGTATGATCTTTATCAAATAAGTTACAGTGTTGATCCTTTGAGACCTTTTGTTACAGATACTAATCCTACACAGGAGTTAGTTGTTGCTCTTCTTGTTTCACTTAGTGATAGTGGAGATGGAAAGAGTAAAGAAGGAATGGATAATTTTGTAATTGATATTAACGTCTAATCAATAGTAAGCCCTAGTCGTAAGGCTAGGGCTTTTATTCTTTTTATTATGCCAATCAGAACTAGAGCAGAAATGCATATAGGACTGGATTTAGCACTTGAAGTGCTTGATGCTACTCCTATGAATAGATTAGATCCTCCTGTAAAAGATTATTTTCTTAATCGTACTATTTCTGAATTTGTTAAAGATGTTGTAACTAAAGCTAATAAACCTAATGAAAGTAAAGAGGTATTAAGTAGAATTCCTACACTTGCAGATAGTTTAAATAAATATAATGATATTTATACTTTAGTTACTCTTTTAGATACAACTCTTGCTTCTACTGCAATAAGTCCTTTGTTTAATATTTATTCACTACCAACAAATTTATTTAGATTTGAATGTAGTTTTTCTCATGTTAGATGGTTAAGTTCTATTACATATTCTAGTGCTACAATTCCTACTTTAGCTGCTGTTGCAGGTGCAGGTGTTACTGCTGGATTACATTATTATTTTGTTACTTTTGTTTATCCTGCTGGAGAAACAGACATTATAGATACTAATGTTACTAGTATTACTGTTGTTTCTGGAGCTAATCAACAAGTTAATTTAAGTACAATTCCCGTTGGTGTTACAGGTTGTACTGCAAGAAAGATATATCGATCTAAATTAGATGATCCTTGGTATAGTGCTAGATTATTAACAACTATTGGAGATAATGTTACTACAACTTACTCTGATAATACTGCTGATGCTGCTTTAGGAGCAGTTTATGCAGGAAATACAAATGACACAATCCTTCCGAATATTCTTTTAAATACATATGATATTACATTTTATAATACTAAACCTTTAGGATTATATTTATATCCTAATACTATTACTTGGTTTGATTTAATGGCTAGTGCTATTATTGGTAATGGTACAACTAGTACATTAAGAATTTATCATTTAAATAAATATGCTATAAATAGAACAGGCATAATCTATATTAAAAAACCAGCTATATTAACTAGTAGTCCTGGAATTGTTAATTGTGATTTACCTGAATCTGTACACGATAGAATAGTTGATGATACAGCTAAATTTATTGCTGCTGCTACAAGTAGTGGTAATTATGAACAATTATTAATGGAAGCTAAACAACAATCAAAATAATATAATATGCCTACTCTAACTAGAAATGAAATGCATATTAATATAGATTTAGCTATAAAAAAATTAGATAGTTATCCTATTACTATATTAGATCCATTAGTAAAAGATGTTTTTATAAATAGAACAATTGATGAATTTATTAATTTTACCGTTAATAAATCAAATTTTCCAGATGAAAATAAAAGGGTTCCTTTTAGGATTTTAACATATGGTGATATATTATCTAAATATAGTAGTCTTTATACATTAATTAAAATAGATGATACATTACTTCCTTTAACACCAATTGATACTAATTTTTATCAATATACTTTGCCTAGTGATTTATTTAAATATGAAGCTAGTTTTACAAATGTTCGTCCTATTGATTGTATAACATATCCTAGTGCTACAGCCTTAACTGCTACATTAGGTAGTGGAGCAGGAAATGTTGATGATGGTAAACACTACTATTTTGTCACTTTTATATATTCTACATTAGAAACGGACATTAATGGAATTAATGTAGATGATGCAACAGTCATTGCAAAAGGAGTTAATGGAAAAATTGAGCTTACTGCAATTCCTCTTGGATTAACTGGATGTACGGCTAGAAAGATATATAGAACTAAAGTTGGAGAAGCATGGTATAATGGTAGATTATTAACAACTATTAGTGATAATGTTACTACTATTTATACAGATAATGTTGCAGATGCTAATTTAGGAGCATTATATAGTGGTAATAGTAATGATACTCAACTTCCTAATTTATTATTAGATGATTATGATATTATATCATTTAATAATAATCCTTTTGGTGGTGGAAGGCAATATATTGGTACAATACTTGAAACAACTGGCTTACGATTATATCATTTAGGTAGATATGCAATTAGTAAAGTAGGTATTATTTATATTAAAAAACCTGCAATACTTTCTAGTACTATAACACAATGTGATTTACCAGAATTGGTACATACTACTATTGTGGAAAATACTATTAAATATATTATGACTACTGTAAATAATGGTAGTTTTGATCAAATAGCATCACAAGTTAAACGATAAACTAATGACAGGAGTAACTATAACATTTGTTTCAGATAGTGTGATTAATATAGCTAATGCAACTGGTGGTACAGTAGTTTTTGAAATATCTAAACTATTAACTACTGGTGTATTTGATACTGCTGATACTTTAAGTATAGCAACAGGTAGTGATTCAGATTACACTTTTACTGCTGAAGGATTATATAAAGTATGGAATCCTACTGCTGTAGAAGGTAATACAATCATTATTAATTATGATATTCTAGATGAACTTGAAGAAGATGTTAAAGAATTGCTTTTAGCTGATGATATTAGAAAAGAACTTCCTAAAGGATACGATTTTATTACTTTAGTATTGTTATCTATTGCATTTATAGGAAATAGTCCGTATCAAAATGCATTATATGTTGCTGGTAGTTTAACTGCATATACTACTATTGCTACAGCTATTGATAGATGTTCTAAATATTTTGATAGACAAGAAAATACTCCACAGAGTACTAATAAAATATGGGAATGACAATAACATTTAATCCTAATATATTATCTTTATATCAAACTTTTTATACTGCTAAAACTGTAGATTTAACTGAATCTCTAGCATGGTTAATTGCTAATGAAAAGAGTTTTGGTAGTAGTGAAGAACAAGGTAATTTAATAATACATCTTGCTCATTTTTATTTTGAAGTTATTGAGTTATTAGAACAAACTATTGATGTTGATTGGACATATCTTGATTGGCTTACTCAAGATGAATATAATGCAATAATGTATAAACGTGAAGTATTAGAATATTAATATGGCTACATTAAAAACATTAGCTTATCAAGTTGCATCTAGTTTTGATAGAGATACAGATTTTCTGTTTATAGAAAGAATTAAAGATCTTATTATTCAAACTAGAAATCAATTTGTTCATAGAGAAACTGATAAATATGGTATTAATGATAGATATATTCAACCATATAATGCTGAATTAGAGTTAGTTAATGCTTCTGTTGATAGTACTATAACTTCAAAATATACTCTTTTAAGAACCACAAATAAAATTCCTGCTCCTATTAGATTTAATAGTGATGTTCCTTTTGTATTTGTAGGTAGTCTTGATAGAATGATAGGGTTTCGTAACATTAAACCCTATATTATGAAGTATGGTAGAAGTTTAAGACTTATTGGTAATGCTATTTGTTATTTTTATACAAATAAATATATTTATATTTGGAATAGTACTAAATTAGAACGAGTTTTAATTGAAGCTATTTATGAACAATTAGATGTCACACAAGATAGCACAGATCCTACTGGTTTATGTTATAAAGATGATATGGAATTTCCTCTTGCTGGTGATATGTTAAATGATGTTATTAAAGAAGTTATTAATATAATTCGTACTACTCAAGATGCTCAACCTAAAAATCCAATAACAACTAGAGATATTCAATAATGTTAGAAACTAGAGATTTATATAGAGATTATATTGAAGCTGTTCAAATTAAAATTAACGCTGTAACTGTTAAAATAGGACAGTATTATGGTAGTCAAGAATATATTAAACAATGTATTATTAATAATCGTGCAGAATTTGAAAAAATAGATGTTAATATTGACAATCTTTTTAAGAATCCATATATTGCCGATCTCAAAATAAAAGAACTTGTTGCTAATGGACAACTTACACGGGTTGCTCATTATGTTAAATCATATGTTAATTCAATTCGTTATCTTACTCTTCATAAATTACTTTATGAACGACTTGTTAAATCAATAATGCCTTATGAAGTATATCTTAAAATATTAGGATATAGTGATATTGAAATAGCTAAACATATACTTAAAGGTGGATATTATACATTTGGTAATGCTGGTAAATTATATATTCGTGAAAAAGAACGCACATTTCTTTTTAATGGGAGGCTTGTTAAATTACCTGTTGATTGGGGAACAAGTAATAAATATAAAGCGAAATTAATAGAAGAAGGTAAAATTCCATATGATCAAACTACTGCACCTAATGGTATTAAATGGCATGTATATCATAATAGTGATTATGCTTATTGGTTTTGGTGGGAAGCAGGAGCTATACAAAATAGAGGATTTTTTAAATTTATTCCTAGTAAATTTTGTAGAAGAGGTAATAGAAAAAATATTCTTTTTAATTCATTTGATGAAATATTGAATTCTACTGAAATAGGTAATGTTAATAAAATGTTAGAATTAATGAAGTTTAATTCTTTGCAATTTTTAAATTATAGAAGACCTGAAAAAGAAACTAAAGCACACGAAGTTGTGTGTATTAATAATTAAAATAAAATTAATATATGAACTATTTTAATGACAACAAAACTACTACTAATTGTTATATAGGTAAACCGACGAATGGTAATTTTATTACTACTCGTAGTGGAGCTACCACTATAACATTAAGTGGATTACCTGTTGGATTGCTTTCTATTACTGATAAAGATATAGAGGCAATTAGACAGATGGATAATGCTGGTCATGTTATTAAAGTTTTTAATAGAATTAATAACAAGATAACGGTTGCTACTAATGTAATAACTGTAGAAGGTGCTTCATTTGCTGTTACAGATGTACTAGTTGTTTATACTAATATTCCAGCAACTGCTGCTGATGTAGATGTTACTACAAGTTCTATTACATCAGATTGTTATATTGGAAAAACATCTGGAACAAATGGTGGAGATTTCCTTGTTACTTATACTGCTGCAACACAAGTTACATTAAGTGCTTTTCCTGGAGCAATTACTGCTATATATAACGGTGATATAGAAAGTATTAGACAAATTGATACTTCTGGTGCTGTAGTAGCAGAATATCATAGAAATGATACAACAATGTCAATGAGTGGTGCTGTATTAACTGTAACTGGCGCTGCTTTTGTAAATACTGATACTATTATAATATTTACTAATATTCCTAGACCTGCATCTAGTGGTGCAGGTGGTGCTGGTGGTGGTAGTATTGTATATACTAATATGTCTGGTGACTTCGTGGCTACTATTACCAATGGCACTACAAATATTACTATTACTGGTTTACCATTTACATTGGAAGCCGGTCATGTAGTATTAGGCAGTATTAAAAAGAAAGTAGTTACTACTAATGTTATTACTACACTTTTGCCAAGTACAGTAAGTGTATCTGGTGGAGTTATTACTCTAGGTGGTGTAACTAATTTTGCTACAGGAGATGAAGTCTATATTTCTCTTATAGGTCCTGATAAAGCGTATGATATATCGTTAGATAGTCAGCAAGTCGTTGTTCAGAATCCTGATTATGGTCATTATACAGGAGTAGAAACACTAATTTCAGAAACAAACTTGCTTGGCTACAAAGCGACAGGAGATGCTGGAGGTGATACAGATGATATAGTTGATGCTGATGGAGCATTTGCTATATCTACTCATGCAGTTGGTTACACAGCTTGGCAGACAGCCGATAATCAGTCAGCTTTAATTACAGCAGTTGATCTCGCTACGAATATTTCAACAGCTACTCTTTCTGGGTCTGCAACATGGCAGTCTAAAGCTTATTCTTTGCCTGCAGTCAGGCGTTATGAGATTCCAATGGAAGGTTATAATTTCTTGACACTTCACTATAGGCTTTCTCCAACAACTAATTGTAATTCTTATCTTAAGATTTATGGAACTCTTGATGCTTCTGCTACTCCTGATGCAGACACAAACTGGGTTGATATGTCTCTTGAGATATTTGGAAATTCGGCCGGTATTGCAACAGCCGTAGGAGTTGTTTCAGAAGGCATAATAACTATTGACACACCGACAACAATGCTTAAATATATGCTGAAGCTTGTTCAGGAAAGTAGCGTTGCGACAGCTGCAACAAACACATACACAGTATTCATCAAAAAATCTTCATAGTCATGGCAGGATTTTATTGTTTTACACAACCGACTCCAGTAGTGGAACCAACTATAAAGGAGAAAATAGCAACTCTTTCTTCACAGCAGAAGACAGACATACTTAACCATTTTATAATGGCTAAGCCGGCAGCCCATGTTGCAACAGAATTGAAGCTTCCATTGGAGTTCGTTAATTACTTATTTGAATTAATAGATAATATGCAGGCTACAGCGAGAGCTTATATGCGAGGTGAAGTTGTTATAACTCCTGCGGTTCTTGATGGGGATGGCAACATAACAACTCCTGCAGTAATGAATACTCCTCCGGCTACACAGACAGCTCTTGGGACAACTATTGCTCCATTATTTGATGATTTCACAGCTGGCCAGGTTACAGCTATAGTAAGTGCTATGATGAAATGGTCAAAGTTTGATGGGACAGGTACTTTTGCTTTTTATAAATCACAAATAATACTATAAGTCATGGGTTGGTTTACACAAACAATAGAGTCCGCTATTCAGACAGTTGTAAACACAATTAGTGGGCATACGCTTAAGATTGATGGTGCTGCAGTTAGTGGTTTAGCTGGTGTGGCCGATTCTTTAGCATATAAGGTTCATGAGATTGAAAAGCATTTTCATAGTGCTGAAGAAGTCTATGGATTAAGTGCTGCAAATGGCGTCTTAACTAGGAAAGCAACGACTCCAATAATAACTCCTTGTGGTAGTGGTGCTTGGGGAAATGAGCAGTATCTTGGAGGTGCATTTCCAGAAGGAGGAAGCAACTTAAAAGTTGACTTGAATAAACTTTATGTTACTGCAGTAGGCACAGCTAACAGAGTAAGTATTCTTGAATTTTATACAGGTGACATTGGAACTCAGGTTACATCTGTGACATTAACAGATGCTGGAGATTTATTCACAAAAGTAGGTCATGGACTTACAGATGGTATGCGTATCGTTCTGAATACTATAGCTACAACAACAGGCGTCAATGCTTACACAGTTTACTACGTTGTCGGCGTATCTGGCAATAATTTCCAAGTATCGTTAACAAGTGGAGGCTCTGCAGTAACACTTGGAGGGGGAAATGGAACTTGTAATTTCCATCCGATCACAAATCCAACACTTCTTACAGAAACAGTAGTTTCAAAAGCTGCAGTAACAAGCGATAATATTTGTATTCCTATAAACTGCCCACGTTTTGCTGTCACAAAAGCTATGTGGACAAGAGGCTGGGCAGCTGCAGGAACAAACGATGTTAGTTATTTCATTTCAGCACATAAATATGTAGCTTAATGCGTCGAGAATCCACATATAGTCTTGACCGTAAGTGTGTTTTTAGAGAGACCTTCAACGACGAGGCATCTGTAAGAAGCAAAGGTTTTACATTGGGTACTCAATCTACCATTGTCGATGGTAGCGCTATATTCAACGGCACAATTAATAGTAGAATTCAGATACCAGATTATTTAAATTATTCTTTCTATAAAACAACTTTTTCTCTTAGATTTAAGGTTAAGTTTAATACGCTTATTCATGGCTCAGGAGTAATAGGTTCTGGAAATTGGAATTTGGCAATTATGCCAGATCAACTTGCAGATTTAAATTGGGCTATTGCTTTTAATTCTTTTAACATTTATTCTACAACTCCTATAGTAGTTGGTGTTTGGCACGACGTAGTTTGGACAAAATCTGCTTCAACAATTACATTATATGTTGACAACGTTTTAATTGCCTCTATTTCAACAGGTCTTAAGCTTACTTCAAAGAATACAGTTTACTTAGGCAATGTTGGAGGTTCTAATACATTGAATGGTTCAATTTCTTTATTCGAAATTTATAAAGATGCTCTTACAGTTGAAGAAGTCTCAAATATATTTAATAACTCTATGTATAGAGATGTTCAATTAGATAAAGAAGAGCAGCTAGGTCCTGAGTTAGTTGTTAATGGAGGGTTCGATAGCGAGGCTACTTGGGAAAAGCAAGCAAGCTGGACCATATTAAACGGTAGGGCGTATTATGATGATGTAAATAATCTTCAATATATACGACAAAATACAATGACTTGGAAGGTATCTACTAGATATCGAATAAGTTTTGATATTATATCCGAAACAAATACCTTTTTTTATTTTTTAAATTATGTTGGTGGCACTCCTATAATAGTAGGAGCATTATACACAACAGGTTCTTATTCGTTCTTAGTTGATACACCAGCTTCTTTTACAGGGGGAACAAATGGACTGTCTATATATGGACAAACGGCAAGTTCTACGCCAGGATACATCGACAATGTGTCAATCAAAGAAGTCTTAGTTAATCGTACACGTTCTATCCTTGATGTTTGTGCATGTTCTGGAGTAATAAAAAACAAATTTAGTGGCGAACAATATATTAACTACGAAGTTTTACAAGGGCTTGGGCTATTTTCGGCAGACAGCGGCTGGACTAAAGGAGCTGGGTGGACAATATCGAATGGAAAAATACATGCTACGGGTCAAGCCTCTAGCTCTTATACAACAGCAGGTACAACAATAATAGGAAGAACATATAAGGTAACATACACAATTAGTAATTATGTATCAGGAATAGCAAAAATAGCTTGTGGCGGAACAGGGGCTGGAGCAGAAAGAACAGCTAATGGTACTTATACCGAAACTATTGTTGCAGCAGGAACTAACTATTTTTATTGTGGCGGAACAAGTCCTTATTGTGACTTCAGCGATATAAGAATATACGAAATTATTCCTTTAGTAGTTAATACTGCAACATCTTTAGTAAAAGACGGAGACATTATTGCTATGTTGTTTAATGGTCTTACATCTAAGATAGATTGTGGAGCTTACGATAATTTAATAGGAGATAAAACATTTTGTTATTGGAGCAAATTTTATCCAGATGCATCTACAGGAAATGACTTTATCGTATTTAGGAATGGTCAACTGCAAATTGATGAAAATAAATCTGCTTCTTGTTGGTTAACATCAAATAATTCAACATATGCTCAAAGTGCTGCAGTTCTTCTTCCAAGAGCTAAATGGAAATTAATGGTTATTTCTAGAACTTCAACAGGAGTTACTAATTTTTATATAGATGGAGTTTTGTCTGGTACAGCCAATCAATCTAGTGGTACTCCTGTGGCTGGAACCACTAACATAGGAATTGGTAGACGAGGAGATGCAAATAGTACATTCTTTAATGGCCTAATAGACAAAGTTCGTATCATTGATGGTATCCTTTCAGTAAATGAGATTAGTGAAATATTCTCTTCGGAGAGAACTAAATATGGAGTGTAATGGCTAAGATATTTGATGTTGATTTTAGGACTGGTAGTTTGGTTGAGAAAGTATCTGGTGTAATTGGCACTAATACTAATGGTATTGCTACTTTTAATAAAAAGGAAAATGGGTTAGCGATTTATATTCCAACAGTTGCTTCCGATTCCAACATTGTTTATCCAGAATTAAATTTAGGTACAATTCATACCATTATTATTAATGTTAAAAAAGACTCTAAAACTAAAGGTGTTAGTACTCATTATGGTATATTAGGTGTTGTAGGTTCGGCAGATTATTTATCATTCAGAGGATGGGGTTCTATTTATTATACAATTAATACAGAAGCAAAATTTAAAACCTATTCTTTTGACAATAATTGGCATCAATTAATAATTGTTAGAAATGGTTTAAATGTTGAAACTTTTATTGATCAAATTAGTTTAGGTTCAAATACTTATGTAACGAATAATGATTTTTCATTTTCAACACTAGGTGCTATGGCTCCAACAGAGGCAGGATGTGCTGGATTTATATCTAGAATTACTTGCTATAACCATATACTAACAGAACAAGAACGTTCACAAGCATACAAAGACTTTCTCAACTCTTATCCTATAGAAGATTGTAAGACTCCAGACTATCAGGCAATGAAACCTACTGATTTGAGTATGGAGAAGGAGAATGTATATACCAATATTGTTGATGCTGGAAAAGGTGCTTTTATTAGTGATACAGAAAGTTGGACAGTTTATGGTAATAATACAATAGAAAGAGTTACAGATGCTGATGCATTAAATGGTTATGCTTTAAAGGTAACATTTGTTGATAATACTTTAGGTGCTTATACTTTATTTCGAGATTCTTATGATTTAGATCGTGATCTAACTATTGGTAAAAAGTATAGAGTAAGCATTAGAGCAAAATTAAATTCAGGCAATCCAAGTTTACTTGTATATTTAACAAATACAACCACTTTAACACTAACTACTTCTTATCAATGGTTTAATATTACAGAAGCTGCAGCTAGTACAACTGGGTGTTATATTAAAGGTAATAACATGTCTGCAGGTGAAGTTATATATATTGATCAGTGGGTCATTGAAGAAGTATCTGGTCTTGTAGCCGCATATAATTTTATTCCTAATGGTAATACATTGGTTGATATTAGTGGGAATGGTAAGAATGGAACATTAGTTGGTAGTGTTGTTTCATGTAAAGAAGGATTACAAACTAAAGGAGATATTGGTTCAACTATTTCTGTAGCATCTGGTATTGGTGATTTATTTAAACCATCTACAGTTCTTCATAGATTTAAATTCACAGGTACAACAGCAACAGGATATCTACATCAAATAACTTCTTCGGGATATTGTAATGTTGCTGCATCTAATATCATTAGATTTAGGTCATCTGGTGGATCATCTACTGTAGACACCACTTTAGATGTATCATTACCTCTTAACAGATTTGTCAATTTGGCTTTTGTTAGTGATGGAACAAGAATATATTTTTATGTTGATGGAGTATTGCAAACTAATAGTTGTTTATTAGCATCTTTGCCTGCTGGTAACCTTACTATAATTGGTTTCTTTACTCGTGGGGGTACTACTTATACAAGTACACCAAATATTTCTGAGGATTTTAAAGCATACAATAGAACTCTAACTGCACAAGAAATTAAGAACTGGCATAACTCTTTTGCTAAACGTATTACACTTCAAGAATCGTTTAAAGATGAAGGTGCTGATGGTGTTAGTAAGGTTCCGAGTGGATGGACACGTCAGTCTGGTTCATTTAAGATTGGTGAACATCAAACATCATTAGGAAATAAATTAACAAATGGTAATTTTTCTACAGGAGATACTACTGGCTGGAGTGTTTCTGATTGTACTGCAGCGTATTTATCTTCTTTTGAAGGTGTTAATAATGTATGTAAATGCACAGTAACTGGTGCATCCACAATATATATATATCAAACAGATAAAATGACTGTAGGAAAGAGATATAGACTTAAATGTAAATATTATATTCCTACAGCATCTAATTTAGGTACTCCTGGATTAAGAGTATCTACTGGAGTACCCCTAACTCCTTATGTTACAGAAGCAGATTATTGGCAATCTTCATCTTTCGAGTTTAGTTGTAATAATCTATCTGATGATAATTATTATTTTTATATGGCTACTGGAGTTGTTGGAGATATATTTTATATAGCGGATTGTGTATTAGAAGAAATTCCCCCTCTTCCAACCTTTACCAATGGTACTAAGTATCTTGAATGTGTTACTGCTGGTATTATTGCAATACCAAGTAAACAGGCATATGGTACATGGGAATTTGATTGGTATAAAGGTGCTGATAGTAATGCATTACTTATTTATTTAATTAATTCAAATACTAAAGTTCCTGATAGTGCCATAGGTGCTTATCGTGTGTATTACACTAGTGCAGAAAAGTTTGAATTTAGTAAACATAATTTGGCAACACCTAGCACATTAATTTCAACAGTAGCTTCATATCTAAATATTAATAATTGGTATAGAATTAAGATAACACGTTCTCTTGCCGGAGTTTGGACTGCATATATAAAAGGTGGTAATAACACATGGATTACAATTTCTGTTGTAGGTGGTAGTGGTACTAATCCTGTTACTGATAATACATATACTACGTCTGAATATATACTTGTTCAATCAACTGGTGCAGGAGATAGAGTTACTAATTTTGTTTTAAAAGAAGGAATTGAAGTATGATACTAATTTTCACAATACTTTGGAATGCCCTTGAAGCAATAGCTGATGGTCTTTATGATAAAGGTAAGAAGACTATATCAGGTGTCATTGAGTTTATTGGTAAGTTAGTTGGTATCTTTACAGTTGCTTATGTGACTTATGGTATTACAGTTTATACAATAGATATACCAGTATGGAAAATAATATTAGGATTTGTGTTTGTTAGGTTTTTGATATTTGATTATATTTATAATATTACAAGAGGTTTAGAATTTGAATATATTGGTAATACTAAATTATATGATAAATTTCTACAAAAAGTACCCTGGCATTATCTATTATTTATAAAAACAATATGTGGAATAGTTGGAATATCTTTTCTATTAAATTTATAATTTACTAACATTACCCTATAAAACAAACTATTATGATTGATTCTAATGATATTGATCTTCTTGATAAATTATTTACAGCTAAACTAGGAATTGTTTCTGAAAAACTTAGTGGATTAAGTAGTCATATAAATGCTGAATTCATCAATATTCATGAGAGAATGGATAAACAAGATAGTTGTTTAGAAGAAATTGAAGCACAAACTAAAAAGACTAATGGTAGAGTAACTGACCTTGAAAAAGCTGGTATTCAACATATTATAACTTGTCCTCAAATTGAAAAAATTAAGGAACTTGATAAGAAGATAGATGAAAAGAAAGGGGATACTGAAGAAAAGATAGCTCTTATACATGAAGATTTAAGTGAATACAAAATGGTTAAAAAGTATCCTAAAATTGGTCTTGCTGTTATTATAATTAGTTGTGTTGTTTTATTTATATTAGGATATACAGCTTGGAGTAAATTTAGTAAAGAAATTAAAACTGAATTAAAAATGGAAATTTCTAATACTAACAATAAATAATATGATTAAATTATGAACATTTTATCTGGTCCTGTTACTACGAGTATTCGTAGAAAGACTGTTGAAATTGTAAGGTTTTTGAATTCTTATTTTCCTACGGGTTCAATTACCGTAACTGCTAGTGAACGTGCAGTTACTACGGCAATTACAGCCGCCAGTCTAATAAAAGCACTTGATGTAAAATTAACTACAACAGGTGTTTCTGCTGTTAATATGATGGAAACTGCTAGATTTACTCTTACTACTGCTGTTAAGAATGGAGTATGGGTAAATGCTGTTGTTGGTAAAGTTGATTTTACCACTACTGGTTATGTTACTGGATTAGCTGGTGCTATTTGTGGAGAACTTGATCTTCCAACTACTAATCCTGCAGGTGGATCTGGAACATATACTGTATTTGAAGGTGAATTAAATATGCCTACTGGATTTACAAGTACTGTTCCTGTATCATTTATTAATCTTAATGCTTGGGGAGCTGGGATAGCTAACTTTGATACTAATGGATATATTATGGATATTCAAGGTTTAAGTGTTGCTTCAGGTAAAGTATTTCAAGCAAATACTGCTACTGCTGCTACTCATGCACTTAGAATTAGAATTGGTACAACTAAGTATTATATGATGCTTACTACTACTGGAGCATAATATAATTATAATTAAGTAATAAATAGTAAATAAATAATAATATATAATATGAAACTTAATATTTTGGAACGTATTGTAGCAATACAAACTATTGCTGAATATGGACAAGGTAATTTTATGACCTTTAAACTAATTGATTCATTAAAGAAAAAATTAGTTGCAAATGAAGAAGAAACTATAAAATATGATTTAAAAATTGAAGGTGATGATTATAAATGGAATGAATTAGGTTTTACTGAATATGTTGATATTGATATTACTGATGGAGAAATTAAATTAATTGTAAATCAACTTATAGAATTAGATAAAAAAGATTTACTTACTTCAAATCATACATCATTAATTGAAAAAGTTATTCCTAATCCAGAAGAAGTTCTTAAACCTTTAACCCTATAAGATAATAGTGTAACTCTTAAATGGGTTACACTATTTTTTACTTCTTTTGATAATATACTTGTATATATCAAAATTTTTTTGTAACTTTAAATAAACATCAAATATGATCTATCAGTTGGTATCTTGTAAAGAAATTATTGCTAGAGTTGAAAATAATTTTGATGTTGATTATGCTGATTGGTTATCTAGAGCTCCTCTTTGGGTAGCTGATGCTTTAGATCAAATGCAACTTATAAGTTCTTATGAAGATAAAAAAGTTACTTTAACTATTGAAGATCATATAGTATATCTTCCTGATGACGCACCACAAGATATTAGACGAATATTAGGTGTTGCATATGAAGATAATTTAATAAGAAGACTAAATGTTATTAATCCTATAAAACAACCTCAAGAAGTTTCAAGTTATAATAGTACTGAGACTTATAGTATTAAAAATGGATATATTATTACATCTATAGAAGATGGTGATATTGATTTATATTATCAAACTCCAGCTGTTGAATATGATAGTGAATTAATGATGTATCTTCCTAAAGTTCCTATTAATTCTATTATACAAGGAGCTATTGAATGGTATATAATATATTGTATTCTTAGAAGAGGACATAAACATTCCATATTTTCATTAGATAGTAAAAATCCCCTTACTAATCCATTTAGTATGTGGATACAAGAAAGTAAAAAGGCTAAAAATCAAGCAAGTGCTAATGATTCTGAAGATAGATCAGAAATGAGTAGATTATTGAGAGCATTTGCAGTTGATATTGATAGACCAATTTTAAATGATTTTAGAACAGAAGATACTATAACTTTAAGTACTACTATAACAGGACAAACTGGACTTTAAATGGATGCTTTCATTACAGTAAGTAATAGGCCTGATCTTTATAGCTTACAACAAGTTAATAAAGATCAGATCGTTTATTGTAGTAAAGACAATACATTTTTTCATTTAATTAGTGTAACAAGAAAAAATAAGAAAGATGGTTGGGAACAAGTTAGTGCTATTCCTAATTTAGTTTCAACGACATCTTCTGTTATTCCTAGTGGATATATAACTAGAAGTGATGCTGATTTATTATATGTAAAATATCAAGATTCAGTTACACATCCAGATCAAACAATATATGGTAATATTAATATTGATGGAGATGCAATTACTACTGGTGATGTACATGCTTATGGTGGAACAGTTCATAGTAGCTTTTGGGATGATATGCCATTAGCTACAATTGGTAGTGTAGGTGGTTTACAATTAGATGGTGATATCACACATTTTTTTAGAGGTGATGGTGCATGGACTGTAGTAACATCTGGAACATTTAATCATAGTGAATTAAATGAATTAGCTTATGCTGATAGTGGACATACTGGATTTTCTCCTACTATTCATAATTTAATTGATACAGTTAATCATCCTGTTTCTAGTTTAACTACAGGACATTTTTTAAAAGCTAGTGGAGCTACTTCTTATGGATTTGTACCTCATGGTTTAGTATATAGTGATGTTGGTGCTATTGCAGATCCTGGTACTTCTGTAGATCAAGATATAATGGTTTGGAATGGGACTACAGGTAATGCAGTTCATAGTGAAAGTAAAGTTTCTATAAATCCAAGTACTGGATTATTAACTTCAGATAATGATATAATTGCATATGGTTCTGGTGGCGGTGGTGCAGGTGGTTGGACATTTAGATATTCATTAGTATCAGATGGTTCTTTTAATGTAAATCTTGTTGGAGATAGTGCTACTCCTGGTGCTAATAAAGTATATGGCACTGATCCCAGTGGTACTAGAGGATGGTATACACCAACAGGTGGTACAGTAACTATTAGTGGTACTCCAGTTAATAATCAGTTAGCAATATGGACAGATGCAGATACTATAGAAGGAGATGCTAAACTTACATGGGATGGTAGCACTTTTCTTATAAATGGTATAACAAGAATTACTAGACCTGGAATTACTGATACGTATCTGGATATAACTGTTGGAGACATTCTTGTTACTTATAATGGTTACGATCCCGATGGTTATTGTTCTCATGCTTGGTATAGTAATGGTAATTTAAAAATGGGATTATCAGGTTATTATGGTTCTCTTGGAATAAATAGTTCATCTACTTCTACAGACCAATTAATTGTTAATTCTACAATGGGTGCAGCAAGTAACGTTGGATTAAAAGTTTGGTATAATGGTGCTACAACAACTTTAGGAGAAGTAGGAATACTTGCTCATAGGGCTTCGCAATGGTGTCAATTATATTTAAGTGGTGATGGAAGTTCAACAACTTATGGTATTTATGAAGCAGGTTCAATGCCTAATTATTTTGCCGGAACGATAACATCTTATTCTAATATAACTGCAAGCGGTTCAGCAGGAGTTACATTTGGAAATACCAATGAAATATGGTATAATGGGACTACGAATGATACAGGTACTCTTTGTTTAAGTTATAGAGGTTATAGTGGTGGTACTTCATATTATCGTGATACTTTAATTGGAGATGGTAAAGGTACGGCTATTATCTATATTGATGGTAGTACAGGATACGTTTCAATAGGTACAGGATCTGTAGGTAGTTGGAGATTTACTGTAGCTGAAAATAGGGATAGTGATGTAGCAGCATATATTTATAATATTCATGCTACTGGATATGGTGTTAAAATAAGAGGTGGTAATACTTCTAATTATATACTTAGATTATCTGCTTATGATGATACAACTATAGCTGATTTTATAAAGAGTTATTTAATAGTATATGGTAGCATTTATTTAAATGATGGTAATACTCAAATACATGAAGGATCGGGTAATTCTGTAAGAGTTACTACAAATTCTGGATATGTACTAGTAGGACCACAAAATGCGAGTTATTCTCATTTTGAGACAGATAGACCTGCTTATTATTTTGATCATAACTTAGTTATAAATGAGGGTATTATTTCATCTTATGATGAAGATTTTATTTTAAAACGTGCTGGCACTACTAAATTAACTTTTACTACAACATCTGCTACATTTGAACAAACAGTAAATTCAAAAGGAGATATAGTAGCTTATTATGTTTAACAATATAACATGGGTAAACAATTATCAACATATAGAACATTTACACCAACTATTTTAAAAGGTAAAGCAGATATACCTTCTGCTGGTAATATTAGTGAAGAAACTGGTTATATTGATTGTACTAATATTAGTTTAAGTGCTGTTAAAAGTTGTTTAGGTGAAAGTACTTATTCTTTATATAATTTGTGTAGAAGTGATTTAGTTAATCAATGGAGTCAATTTAATCCTTATATTAGATCATATAGTGTAGGAGCATATCCATTTCAAACTGCGGTATTAGTTAATACTAAACCAACTGTGTGTAAACTTGGTGATTTTGCTGGTTATGATCATGTTACTTTTTCTACACCTGGTTGGCAGACTGCTCCAGATGCTGAATATTGGGTTAATGCAGGTAGTAAAGTTACTATTTCAGCATATGTTTATTTAGGAGATTTTAACTATCCTAGTACAGATTCTAATTATGGTTTATTATTTGTTTTATTAGATAGTGATAAGACTACAGTAAGAGGATTTGCAAATTATCAGTTAAATACTTTTGGGCACAATGCTTATGTTGAATTAGAAAGTCTTCTTGATATTACAATAGATCATACTGATTATTATATAGGTGCTTATATTACATCTGATTATACTGAAACAGATCCTATGGATTTAGAAGTTAATGTTTTATGTATAATACCAAATACTACATTAGCTGATATTGATATTAAAGTTAAACAACAAAGTACATTATATCTTGATGGTACTCTTTGGGATGGTTCAACTGATCCTAAAACAGTTGGTAATGTTATATTTTCTGGTATATCCTTTAATGTAGCTGCAGGTACAATAACCTTTGGTGATTTAAAAGACAGTTCTACTGGTATTGATGGTATATGTATACATGTTCAGGTTTTGGATTGGTTAGATAATGTAGTATCAGAAGGAAATATATATGACAATACAGATCATGCTATGTCTCCTGATGTACCACCTTATGGAGCTTATACTTCAGGATTTTGGTTAGTATTTGATTTAACAGAGACTATCCGTACTTTTGATGCAGGTGCATTAGATTATACATACGGTTATAGATTTCTTGTAACTGTTCTAGAACACGCTTAATAATATAATACTAAAAAAAATGGAAAAAGTGATTATTTTTGTAATGGGTATAATAGCTTGTTTCACTACTATAAAGTGGTATCTTGCTGTTAAAAGAAATAAAGAATTAGTAAAACAAGTAAATGGAACATCTGGTAGTGCTAGTACTGGTGAAACAGAAAATGAAACACAAATAACTTAATTATTTTTTATTATGGAATATATAGTAAAACAAACAAATGTACCAGTTTTTGAAATAAAAACTGAAGATAAACAATTTCAATTGTTTACAATTGATACTGTTAAAGATATAAATGAAACAGATGTACAAATTCCTAGAAGTATTGGTATATATACTTTAGTTAGTCTTACAACTGAAAAAACTAGATTATTAGAAAGACTTAAAGAACTTGATAATCAAATTAATGCAATTAATGATATTATTAATAATGAAAAATAATTAATTATTATATCTATAAACTAAATTTAATAGTATGAATATAACAAATAATGATCTCTATAAAATTAGAGAAGGTATTAAAAAATGTGCAAATTTAGTAAATGTTGCAGATATTAATTTTACCATGACAATGGCTAGAATCAGTAGTGAAGTTGATAATGAACTTAAAATAATTGATAAAGGTAGAAAAGAAATATCAGATAAGTACAAAGAATATCTTGAAAGGCATAAAGAAATAGATCTTAAATATACTATTCAAAAAGAAGATGGTTCACTTCAATTAATAAATGATCAACTTATTATTAGAGATATAAAAGCATATAATATTGAGATTTCTAAACTTAAACTTGAATTTAAAGAAGAAGTTGATAAATATGATAAAATTGAAAAAGAATTTAAAGAATTTCTTAATCAACCTTGCAAAGTTAATATAAGTAAACTTCCAAAATCTTTAATTCCTGCTCAAGTTAATGTTGAACAAATGAGTTTATTATTTCCTATTATTGAATAAAATATGCAACTTAAAGGTTTAAGATTAGACGGTAAATTTGCTGATTCTGCTCCTTACACTTGGGCACATGCTAGAAATGTGTTATTAAGTAGAGGTTTTGATGAAGTTGAAAATGAACCTGGTGAAACTACATTTGCAACTATTACCGGTTCTATTATTGGTAGAATTACTACGCCTAATACTATAATTATATTTATTTTAAATGGTACAGATGTTTATTTTAGATCAATAGATTCCACTGGAGCAGTTAGTACTTTTTTAACTAGTACTACTACATATATAAATCTTGCTGCTAGTGGAATATATGTTGAGGGAGTACATTGTTATAATTCAGAAGGAGATTTAATAATTGCTTGGACATTTGGTGTTTTGAAACCAATGATAATGAATGTTACTGAAGCAATTGCTACTCCAATTACAATAACTGCTGAAGTACAATTAAAAAATTATTATCTTTTTTCTGAATTTGATCATAATACATTTAGTCTTTCCAGTACATCTATAGTTACTGGTGGTAGACTTCCTGCTGCTGCATATTTTGTTAGTGTTACATATGAATTAGAACCAGATGTAGATACTAATTTTGGTGGAATATCTAATCCTATATTCATAACTGATGATGATGCATTAACAGCATATAAACAATTTAAAGGTAATGGTAGTCTTATAATTACTAATAAAGGATTTATTGTTAATGTTGTTACTCCAGATACTAGTTATTCTTATTTCAAATTAGTAGTTATTCAGAAAACTGAATCTGGAACACAATGTTATATTACAAAAAGAATAAAGAGATCATCAACTTCTGTTGCAGTATTTATTGATGATTTAAATAAATTAATTCCTTTTAATCTTGCAGAAGTTATTACATCTAGTCCTGCTTTTAAAACTGTTACAAGTATCACTCAATCTAATAAAAGATTAAGATTATTTGGACTTACTAAACCAGAAAAATTATCACTTGCTACTATATATGATGAAGTAATTCCAGCAATTACTGTTAATTGGGTTGATGATACATCTGTATCATTAAATCAAACTAAAAATAGTTATAAAGACAGCATATTTATATTTGATAAACGAGGATTTAGAAGTGATGAGGTATATGCATTATATATAGGACTTAAATTAAAAACTGGCGGATATTATGGTATATATCATATTCCTGGTAGAGTAGCTACAGGTACTGAACTTACTGATGTTACTACTATTGATGGTGTATCTATACTTAATTATAAATTAACAAGTAGTGCTACTAAAACTAGTGATTATTATGGTCCAATGGGATTTTGGCAGAATACAGATGAAACATATTCTGCTGAATATGGTACTGCATTATCTGGAAAAAATGTTAGACATCATAGATTTCCTAGTGCTGGACAAATAAATACATGGAAAACACATATTTTAAATACTACTAAAAAAGGAAGTCTTGTACAAACATTAGGATTTAGTGGTATAAATGAATATGAAATAGGAATTACAGATCAATTATTTGTTATTCTTCCTCTTAATGCTACACCGACAATGGGTACATATGTTCAGGCTGCATCTCCTACTACATATGTAAATACATATACTGCTACATATACTCAAGTATTAGACCTTGATTTTAGTTTAGGTATTAGATTGATTGATACTGTTGCTGCTGGAGCAACTGCAACCTTAACTATTGTAAAATATACTAAAACACTTACTGGTTATACATCTAGTATTCTTCATGGACCTGAAACTAAAACTACTGTTTTATTAGATGAAACATTAACATTTACACATTCTGAAGATATTGAACTTAATGTTGGTGATTATATTACATTTCAAATTGAAATAAATCAATTAAGTACTCATGCTCCTGCTGGAACTCCTGGTTATACAGATGCTACAACTATGGGTGTTTATGAAGCAACACAAGGACAAGAAACATTAGGACTTCGCATAGCTTTAGATTGGACTACTGTACAAGCTAGTCATGCAGCTACTGCTGCATCTCTTGAAGCTGTTATTGATGGTTGGGAAATATTCTATGCTAAACGTACTTTGATTAATCAACTAATGTTAGATCAAAGTATTGCAATTGCAGATGGAGTAGGATATAGATTTTATGGTTTTGATAGTATGTGTAATCTTCTTAATATTGAACCTACTCATGTTAAAGCTGAATTAAAATTAGAAACTGCTGATTATAGTATTGGTGCATATATAAATGAAATTACTAATTATACTGGTCAAACTGCTGCATACAGTGCTATAACTAAAATAAAATATCTTCCACCATATAATAGTGCTAGTGTACCTGTAAATACAAATAGAGAAAATTGTTATTATTTTGAAACTACTAGTGGTAGTTTTAATTTAAGATTAGTTAATCTTATAAGTATTAAAAGTAATTTATATTTAGATTTTACTAATCAAGAACTTGTAAGTACTGGAATTGTTAAACCATTAGTGAACACTAGTGCATTTTCTTTATATGGGGGTGATACATTTATTGGACATAATTCTGTACTTACTTTTCCAAATGCTGATACTGTTCCTAAAATATGGTATTTTCCAGTTGAAAGTGTTCTCAATAGTGGTATGAGATATGAAGGATATAATGATTATGAAAAGTTTTATCCTTTAACAGATATTACTGAGTTTAATGATGATATAATTCCAATACAAGCATATGTTACTGCTATGATTGCAGCTGGTGTTGCTAACTATTATTTTTATAATAATGATTATCATTTATTAAATACTTTTAGACAAGATAGTATAGATAATGAACTTACTAGTTTAATAGTTAGTTATCCAAATAGAATTCAAAGTTCTATGCCTCAACCTCTTGAAGCTAGTTCTGTATATTGGAAAAAATTCAAAATACTTGATTATTTTGATATGGTTAATAATAAAGGTGCAATATATAAAGCTATTGGTAATGAAAATATAGTTTATATTCAAACACAATATAGTATTTTTAGAGGTATTATTGTTGATAAACTTGTTACTGGAAATATAGATGTTGCACTTAAAAGTTCAGAAATATTTGATAGACCATTAGAAGAATTACTAGATGCAGATGGTGCTTATATTAGACCTTGGAATAAGGAAGGTACTATTCTTACTCCATATGGTTTAGTAACAGTTGATCTAGATAAAGGTAGTATTTATGTTATATCTGATAAAGCTAATGAAATTACTAAACTTGGTATTGAAGATTGGTTTAGAAATAGAATTAAGAGTGTTATGTCCTTTAGTGCTACTAAAGAAGGCATTGGAAGTGGAGTTGCTTTAGGATATGATGATATTTATAAAAGATTACTTATTACTTTAAGAAATTCTCCTATTGCAGTAACATCAGCTATTAGAAGTGGAACTGGTGGTATTACAGTAACTGTTACTACTGTTAGTAATCATGGACTTAGTAGTGGTAATTTTATAAGAATGTTAAATTGGGATGTTACAGTATGTAATGGCGTATTTTCTATTACTGTAACTGGAGATAAAACTTTTACATACACTACAACTGCTTCAACTACTGGTGCAATTACGGGTGGAATATTAACAATTAATGATTTTACTTTAAGTTTCCAATTTGAAAAAATGAATTGGATTGCTTTTCATGATTATATTCCTGATAAATATACATGGAATAGTAATGGTCTATATTGTTTTAATAATGGTATTATATATAAAATGTTATCTAGTAATTATGGACTATATGAAGGTGTATATTTTCCAAGTAGTACAGATTTTATTTTTAATAGTAATACAGCTGAAAGATTCCTTCTTAGACATGTTAAATGGGTTAGTAATATAGAATCTGGAGAAATTAATTATTGGAATGAAACTATTAGTAAATTACTTATATATTCTAAAAATTTATGTACTGAAGAAATAACTATTGCTAAAAGAAGTTATAGTTATAATGGCGGTACATATGTCATGGAAGATACTGGTAATGCAATGTTTAAAGATGGCGAATGGGTATTTGACGATATTAAAGATTATTTAAGTACTCCAAATAGTGTTTTTCTAGATGCTAATTATAATTTATTAAGTTCTGCATTAAATTTATCTAAACTTTATTATGAAAAGTCAAAATTTATTACTAAATTTATAGTAATGAGATTAATATATACTAATAGTTCTAGTAATAAAAAGATTCGTATTTCTAATATTGGTATTGAAGCCAAAAATATTTTATGATATGAGATATACTGCTGGTTATTATAGTAAATTTCCTCGCAAAGACTGGGGTGGTGCATTAACTGGTGCTAGTACTGGATATCAAATGGGTTCTAGTATTGGTTCTATGTTTGGACCAGTTGCTGGTAAAATTGCAGGTGGTGCTGGATTAATAATTGGTGCTTTAACTGGAAATAAAGCAGAAAATAAAAAAATAAAAGCACAGAAAGAGCAAGATGCTCTTATTGCTCAAGCTAAAGAAGAAGAACGTGTTAGAGCATTACAAATGCAAAAGAAACAAACTAGAGCTAATGATACTAATTATTTAGCTGGTCTTGATCTTTCAAATCAAAATAGTTTATTTATGAAGAAAGGTGGTTGGATACAAAAGGCTACTGCTAGTATAAAACGCAGAGGAACAGAAGGTGTTTGTACTGGAAGTAAATTTGGAAGTTCTTCTTGTCCTCCAGGTTCTAAAAGATATAATCTAGCTAAAACATTTAGAAAAATGGCTAAACATAGACCAGAAGGTGGACAATTAGAAAATCCTACTAGATTGACTAAACAATCAACTAAAATGATTGTTAAAAATAATATTGTACGTCCTCGTGCAATATTAGAAGTTAATGCTGATATGATAGCTTCAGGATATATTAAAGATACTACTACTCCAATAACTACAGAAATGAGAAGAGCATATATGGATGCAAATTCTAATCGTTATAAATATATACCAAGACCTGTAAATAAAAAAGGCGAACCTCTTAAAATAGGAACAGCAAATGAAGAAGGAAAAATATGGGAAATTGTTCCTATGGAAGTATCTAATTCTAATCAGAAGTTTAAAGCAAATAAAGAATATTATAAACTTACTGGTATGAAACAATTTGGTGGCAAAATAGCTGGTAAAGGTATTAATTTAGGACAAGGAGATAAAATTCTTACTAACAAATCTGGTGGATTTACAGGTACACATGAATCTGGACAAAATATCCCTTTAAAAAAGAATGGTAAGACATTAGCTATTGGTGAACCTGGTGAAGTTCTAGTTAATGATAAAAATATGCCATTAACTCCATTTGTTCTTAGTAAACGTCTTGGATTTGCTCAAAGATATTTAGCACTTGAGAAATTAAAGAATAAGAATAATAAGAATAGTATTGAAGATCAACAAGCTAATTTAATTATTATGAATAATAAAGTTGCTGGAAAAGGAAAAAGAGTTCCTGATGGCATAAATCTATATAATGAACTACATCCTAAAAAGAAACCTCTTACTATTGGTACTCCATTATATAGTACTTCTAAACTAGGTCAAGTACAATATTCTACTAGTAAACTAGGAGAAGTAATGACTAATCCTTATGCTTCATCTGCTAAACAAGTTCATGCTCTTGCTAAAAAAGGTAAAACTAAATTTGATTTTAGTAAACTTAAAGAAAAAGAGTTAGATATGAATACTATTATGGGTGCAGCAGGTACAGTAGGTAATCTTTTAATGAGTAATCGTGCTACTAAACGTCAAGGAAATTTAATACAGAATAGTCTTAATGATGCACTTGCATATACTCCTACATTAAATAAGAATTATTTACTAAATGAAAATGTAGATGTAAATGATCAGGTAAGTAGTATTAATCAAGGATACACTTCTTCTATATCTGGATTACAAGGTGTTGATCCTGCTATTGCTAGTGCATTAAAAAATAGTGCAAATAGAAATAGAGTTAATCAATTAGGTTCTGTATATGCTAATCGTAATAATATTAGAACTGGATTAAGAAATCAAAATACTATTGGTATTATGCAGAATAATGCAGCTAATAATGATACTCTTAATCAAACATCATTAATGAAACTTAATGCTAAAATTAGTGCTAATGAACAGATGGGTGATCTTGAAAGTGCTAAATTAGGAAATGTTCAAGGTGCTATAAGTGAATTTAATACTATTCTTCGTGATAAAGATATGATGAACAGTTTAAAAGCTAGATGGAAAGATAGTATTGGAACTGATGCTTTTGGATTAAAAGAAGAATATAAACGTGGTGGTAAAATTGTAAGAAGAAAAAGAAGATATTCATTTGCTCGTTAATTTATTAAATATATTACTATGAAATTTGCTCAATTTCAATCTACTTATAAGCCTCTTCCTATTTCAACTTATGAAAGAACTGGTGAGTTACTTGAATCTAAATATTATAGAAATAGAGAACAATCTAGTTTATTGCGACAAGCTATGGCTAATGTTAAAGTTGAAGATAGGAATATTGGACATTTAGCTAAAGCAACTACTGATGTTGAAAATATGCTTAATGAAGTTAATGGTAAATGGCATTATGCTAGTAATATTTTATATAATGCTAAAGATAGATTAACTAATGATAAAGCATTAAATGCTTCAATGGAAGATTATGCTAAAGAACAAGCGACTAAACAAGATGTTCAAAAACAATTTGAAGAAGGTAAGATTGATAAAAAAGCTTTAGATGCTTTTTATACTAATACTAAAAGATATAATACTAAAGCTATTGAACTTGATGAAAATGGTCAAGCAATAAATAGATGGGCAGCACCTGTACCACCACCTAAAGTAGATACTGAAAAGAAAGTATTAGAAATTGTTACATTACTTAATCAACATGCTGATACTTTGGCAATGCCTGGCACTGATATAATGGAAATATACAAATCTAATGGTAATCTTAGAGGGTATGTAGATTTATATACAAATAAAGGTAAAGATCCTAATAAATTAGGAGAAGCTGTTAAAGCATGGATTAATAGTACCCCAGAAGTTAAACAATATTATGATTATATTAATGACAGTGAAATATTCAATGCTGTAACTGAACGTGATGAAAAAGGTAATTATTTACAAGATGAGTATGGTGACTTTATACAAAAAGATTTAACTCCTTCTGATTTTAGAGCATTAGGTATTGATGTTGATGATAAATGGAATACTTGGAGCAATAAAGTTCATCTTCCTGGAATAAATGGTATTATTACTAGTATGGTTGTTAAAGCTATGTCACCTAATTTAAAGGAAACTGGATTATATGGTAATTTACGTGAACAAGGATTAAGTGATAGAGAAGCAGTACAACAAATGTATAAAAAAGTACTTACTGATTTAGATACTGATAAAATAGTTAATTTTGGTAGACAATTTGGATATAATGAAATAGATCATAAAGTAATTAAAGATGAAATGTTTTTCTATAACATGGCAAGAGCTGATAAATTGAGAGATGATCAAGATTTTTATTATGTTAATCCTGGACTTACAACAAATGTCAAATTAAATGACTATAATGCTACTGAAACACAAGATCTATTGGGAAAATTAATTGAAGAACGATCTTCAATAAATGTTGATCCAATTACTAGAAAAAATGAAGATTATACTAGATATAATCAATTGGACTATGAAATAAAAAATATTAGAAATCAGGAAAGAATATTAAGAAGTTCTTATTTAAAATCTGTAGAAGGTGGTGTATATGCAGACGAATTATTTAAAGAATTTACTAAAAATGCTAGAAATAAAATCGATAGAGATTTAATTATAAAAAATAAAGATTATATTATTAAGTATATTAGTGGACAAACTGAAGATGTTAATTCTACTTTACCAAAATATCTTTTTGAACCTAATGAAAAAGAAACACAAGATGTTGGGTTTCTTGTACGTCAATATAAATCAGATAAAGATTTAAGTGTATATACTGATTCTGATATGGCTAGAACAAGAAAATCTTTCAATTATGCTCTTACTAAAGCAATACAAGAAAAAGGTGTAAAGGTTTCATATGAAACTGCTATTTTAACTGACAGTGATGGAAAACCTTCTAAACTTATTGAAAGTTTAAATAATTTCGCACAAACTAATGCTAGTGAATTTAGTATTAAAAATCAAGCAACAAAGTATAAAGATGGTAGAGAAAATTTAGGACAAGTAATATCTCAAGATTTACAAGATGGAAATCCAGCATTATATAATTTTAATTTAGAAGTTCCTAAAGGACAACATAATGGAACAAATTTCTTTTTACGTATTACACCTAAAAATAAAGAAGTTACTCCATTAGAGCAAGATACATATATTATTGAACCTAATGTTGGAATTAGATTTGAATTTATGAATTTTTTAGCAAATGTTGCTAATAGTAATGTCGCTACTGGAGAGGCTAATGATTGGGTACAACAGACTGTAGCAAATAATATGTATCGTCATTATTTTGAAGAAATTGAAAATACATTAGCTAGAGCTAGAGAATTTAATCCAAATGTTTCTTTTAATGATATAGGAGAACAATATTTTACTAACGTTCCTTGGGCAGATGGAAATAGATATAATTTTAAATTAACTAGTAATCCTAAAGGTGGATTGTTATTATATCAGACAGATGTTGCTGGTATTCCACAAGGAGTTCCTAGTATATTTGATTCATTAGAAAGTGTTGAAAATTATTTTAAAGATTCTTATTTTTCTAATAAATAATTAATGACTAACGAACTTACTCCTATTAATAAAGGGTTAAAGATTAATCCTTCTCTTACTGTTACTCCAAAAAGTGTTGAAAAAATAGCACCAATTAATAGTAAATTTAAGATTGATACTAATATGAATAATATTAGTTCTGATTTAAGTTTATACCAGCCAAATAGTGATAAATATAAACGTTTTATAGATGAAATATATCCTAATGTTAATTTAGAACGTCAGGCTGCTCAGAATCAATCTGCTTGGAGTAAAGTAGGTAATATGTTTAGTCAAGGTGTAATAGGAGAAATACTTGCTCAAGGAGTTATTGGTGGTGTTGGTGGGTTATTGGAATTACCTGATGCTATTGCAGATGAAATAGCAGGAAGAGATGCAGATTTTAGTAATTTTATGACTAAATTTGCAGATAATATTACCGAAGAATTAGGAAATAAAACTCCTATATTTAGATATAATCCTGGTAAATCATTTGATTGGAAAGATTTTGGATGGTGGACTAGCAATGCTGTTAGTGTATTTAGTACTTTAGGAATGTTAATTCCTGCACTTGGTGAAGCTAAAGCTGCTGGTTATTTTAGTAAAGGACTTCAAAAAATTGCTGCACTTAGTAGACTTAATAAAATGACAGGTGTTTCTAAAGCATTTATTGCTGCATCTGATATATTTGCTACTGAAAAATATTGGCAAGGTCTTACTCATTCTGCTATTGCTATGCGTAATGCAGAAAATATGAGAGAAGCTAGTGGAGTATTTAATACGCTTAAAGAAGAAGCATTTAAATTATTTCAAGATGATGAAGAATATCAAAAAGTTCTAAATTCTGAAGTTGGACAAGAGTTTCTTGCAGAAGGTAGAACTCCAGATAAACTTGAACTTGCTAATTTTATAGCTAGTAAAGGAGCATGGAAAGATTATGGTATGAATGCAGTCAATGTTATATTTGATGCAATGCAACTTGCTCCAATATTTAAAGGATTTAAAGTTAAAACTAGAACTGCAGGTTGGCTAGAAAGTGCTAAAGTAAAAGCTGCACAAGCTAATATATTAGAACCTGGCGTTATTACTAAACCACGTTTCAACGCATCTTCTTTTTTTAAGGGGGGAACTGTGTTAGTTGGTGAGCAAATGACAGAAGGAGTAGAAGAACTTGTAAATGCTATTTCTCAATCTGATGCTAATTGGTATGGTAAACATCTATTAGGTAGTGAAAAAGATAAAGATTTTGTAGATAGAATACATGAATATCTTCAAGATCCTAGTAGTTGGGAACAAGCATTTTGGGGATTTGCTGGTGGTGTAGCATTCAGTGGTGGTGCACGTACTATTGGTTCTATAAAAGAAACTATTAATGATTTCAAAGATCCTCATAGTACTGAAATGAAGATTGGTGAAATTCAAAATAGATATATTAAACTTGCTAATCGTGCTAATAATATTAGTGACATTCAAAAAGGAATTAATATAAATACTAATACTCCTTTTGTTGGTGATAAAGAAACTATTGAACAGTCTCAAAAGGATATGATTGATAGAGTCAAAACAGTATTAGGATATGATCTTGGATTTAATGCTTCACTTTCAGGTAATATTAATTCATTACTTGAGATGGTTGAACATGAAGGATTTAAAAAGAAAATGATTGAACTTGGATTGACAGATGAAGTTAATTTTAGTAAAGATTTAGTCAGTCTTAAAAAGAATATTCTTGATGCCGAACATACTTTTAAAGCAACATATAACAAAATATTTACTGCAACAAGTAGTAAACCACATTTAAGAAATCTCATTATTAATGAAGCAATAAATAAGAAATTTGAAGTTGAACAAACAACTAAATTGCGTAATAATGCTAAACAAAGAGCAACTAATTTACGAACTAATAATCCAGCTTTAGATGCTCTTAAAGAACAAAATAAAGATAAAGATTTTGAGGGAACTTTAGATAATCTTATTAATGCTGAAGTTATTAAATATCTTGACACTGAAGTAGAAGAGTGGGGTGATCCAATTGCTAAGAATATTGCTAAAGAGAAAGTTAAGCAATATAAAGATGAATTTAAACTTCATGATAAAGAGTTAGGAGATAATAAAGCAGTAGGTGACTTTGATTCTATTAATGATATTATAAAAGCTGAAGCAGAAGCTAAAGTTTATGAATTATTTCTTCATGTTGATAATAGTTTATATGAAGAAGTAATGAATACTAACAAGAGTATTCCTACTATTGAGAATAAACTTAAAGTTGAAACTGATAAAGAATATAGTAAACAATTTGAGACATTTAGAGTTAAAATAGGTGAGAATACTAAAGTAGATCCTAAAGTAGATACTAGTTCTACAATGGATGCTAAAATTAAAGTTATTGATGATACTTTAGAACAACTTAAAAAAGATAATTTAGATCCTTTTGTTACTGAAGCTAAACCTACTAAGAAATTAAATAAAGATAGATTAGAAGCATATATTGATGTTCTTGAAAAAAGAAGAAGTATATTAGTAAATCAAAAAACATTAATGATTGCTGATGAACAAAGTAGTAGTAATGTAGAAGTCAAAAATACAGCACTTGTTAATAAATTATCTGATGCTTTTCTTAAGTTAGGTGTTGTAGGTGTTAAAAGTCAATTCACTGGAAAACGTAGTACACATTTTGCAAATACTATTCTTAAAGAAATAGCAAAACCTACAGATCCTAATACACTTAATAGTATTGGTGATTTCTTTGCTATGTTATCTGATCCTAGTTTATTTGATATGTATGGTCAGGCAACTAGAAATCAGTTAAGAGATGCTTTAAATAATATGTTTAATGCTCTTACTAAAGGAAATGTAATAGAAGAATTTATAAATGAATTTCTTGTTATTGCTGGATATATAACTAATACTGAAACAACTACTCCTACTGGAAGTAATAAATCACAAGAACATATTAATAATGCTGAAGAATTTAAATCTGCATTGAATGGCAAAGAATTAGATGAAATAGAAAAAGAAATTAAAGAACAAGCGTATAAACAAGAATCATCTAATAATTTTTCTAGTTTAATAGTTGATATTGAAAAACGTAGACAAGAAGAATTAAAAACCACATTATTTAATATAGAAAGTGCTTTAAAAAGTGGTATGTCAAAAGATTTAATAGATGATTATACAAAAGCAAAAACTGAATTTGATGAATATTTTGTAAAATCTGGAGCTAATAAAGGTGCTATTTATGATAAAAATTTACAACAACTAGAAAAAAATCGTGAAACTGCTCTAAATAAAGCAATAGAAATTTCTGAAAAATATTTAAAAGCTAAAATTAATACTAAATATGATGCAGAAATCTCTAAACTTACAGATAAATCTACTAATATTACTGATTTAACTCTATCTGTTGTTGATTTTACTTCCCAAAACCCCATAACAAAAAATATAGTTGCAAGGGCAAATAGATGGATAACTAGAATTATAAATGATGGTACTCCTTTATTTGTTGAATCTGCAGAACATGGTACATTCTTTAAATTTGAACTTATTGCTGCTAAATATGGTAAACTAGTTGGTGTTCAAAGATTAAAAGAAGATTTTGAATATCTTAAACAGGCGTATAGTATTATTAGAAGTAGTAAAATAGGTGAAGAAGGTCAGAAACGTATTTATAATACTGATGATAATTTAAAAAAGACTGATGTTAATAAGATTATTGAATCTTATGGACTTAAAGATGAATTTAAAGAAGCTCAAATTAGTAATATAAATAATGTAACTCCTACTGGTGGTGAAGAAGTATTAGGAGCATTTCTTTATAATTTAGAAACTACTCGTAATGATAATGGTGATCAGGTTGTAGATGATAAAGATATTGAACGTGTTAATGCTCTTTTGAACTCTTTGGCTGAAAATTCACAGGTAGTTGCCCATGTCAATACTGAATTGTCCGGAGATCAGGGGTTCAACCAAAATAAGAATAACCAAGAAACTATACCTATTATAATTGAAGCAATAAGTGGAAATAAACGTACTCCTATTGCTGCAGTCAGTACTTTAAGTGGTATGCATGCCGGAGTTAAGTATCGTTTTAATGGTAAAGACTGGACAGACGTTATAATTAATGATATAAGTACTAGTAATAATAAAATAGAATATATTGGTAGATTGCTCCCACTTATTCAAACATTTTTTAATGCTAAAAAAATGAATGAAAGCAAGACTACTATTTCTAGAATATATTTGGAACTTATAGATGCTGATATTCGTGAACTTCTTTATGATTTAGTAGGTAGAGATATTGATATTAGAAGTGAGCAAGGTATGAAAGCTTTTACTCATATTGCTCGTGTTATGTTTTATGGACAGAATACAGATGGTGTTACTCCTATTGAATTAAGAAGAAATGAAATTATTGCAAATATAGTTCGTTGGAAAGATAAACTTACTAGAGATCATATTCAGAATACTAAACTTAGAGAAATTATTGGAATAGATATTGATAAAATTGTTGAAAGTAAAATTACATATATTACTGATGGAACTTTAGTTAAAAGTAAAGATGAGAAAGGAAATGTTAAATATAGAAATCTTTCTGTAATTGATAATCCTAGTAAAGTTAAATTATTTAAAATACAAAATAATTCTAATAAAACTGTAATTGAAAATACTAGAGATAAGAATGAAACTATAACTAAACAAGGAACTATTCCAACATTTGCATCTTCTTTTCTTGTTGGGGTTGTAGGTAGAAGTGGTAAAGTTACTCCTGTTCCAATAAAATTAAATAGCATTGATAGTAATTTAATTAAAGATGATAATGTTAAACAATTACATGAAAAAATTGGAGATTTAATTATTGAACTTGGTAAAACACAAGCACTTGCTCGTGAAGCATTTAGAATTAATGATCAAGTTGTTGTTGAGGGACATAATCTTACTGCAAGTAATATAATTACAGAACTTAAAAAGATTATCAATATTCAACATGAACAAGAACATTTTAATGTTCTAATGGTTACTAATAGAGATATTAGATTTAATAGTAATGGAACTTATTTTGTTTATGATTTTTATAATAATAAATTTAGATACGAACGTATTGAAGGTAATACTAAAATAACTAAACCAATAAATGAGAGAGAATTTAGAGATGAATTAGGTTCTCTTGAAAGAAATATTAATTATGATTATTTTGATGGAAATATATTTACTGATATTCTTGGTAATAAACACAATTCATATGAAGAATATTTAATTAGTAGTAATACTATTCTTACAGATGTTGGACAATTAGTTGATAAAAATGGTAAGAAGATTAGTAATTTCACTTTATCTCAATATGATGGTGTTGGTGGTGTACCTTTAATTGTAAATATAGATACAAGTCATTTAAAGACCAATGTTACTAAAACTCCAAGTTTTGCTAAATTTAGTAGTGAATATGAATTTGATAAAAGATATGACTTTATATTTAAAATTCTTGATACTTTTATTAAAAGTGGTAAAATTACATTTAATGGTGCATTAGATGTTACTAAAACTGATAAAGAAACTGGTAGAAAATCTATGGTGTATTACACACCTTCTAATAAATCTATAACAGTAACTAAAACCTGGGTTGAGTTATATAAGAAAAATAAAGTTGATGCAACTCTTGCTTTAGTACATGATACTATACATGCTTTAGTTGGAACTAGAAGTAAAGAAGAACAAACTAAATTAATTGAACAACTTAACAAATTTAAATCTGATTTATTTACTACTCCTGAATATAAATTATTAAATGAGAAAAAAGATAGAACTGAAATAGAAAATAAATTAATCAGCATTTTAAATATGAAAGATGTTGAAGAACTTCTTACATATGGTCTTACTGATACTGATTTTGCTAAATTTCTTGATACAGTTAAAACTACTGAAGGTAAAGTTACTACTAGTTTTTGGGCTAAATTAAAACAGATAATAAGAGAACTTGCACAAACTTTTGGCATTAGTACTAAACTTGATGAATTAAATTATATATTTGAACAATTTATTACTGGTGGAGATATTAAAAGTACTATAGATAAAACAACATTAGGTGAAGTTTCTAATCGTGATGAATATGATGATATTCTTGATAAATTTGCAGAAGATGAACCTGTTGAAAAACCTATAGTTAGTTTTACTAGTGAGACTAAAAATGAATTAAATAATATTTTTCCAGATAGCAAAATAAAAGATATTCTTTATCATGGTAGTCCAGAAGGAGAAATAAAAACTTTTACAGAAAATAAACAATATATATCAAAAGGATTTTTCTTTTCAGATTCTATAGAACATGCTAAAAAAATGTCTGAATATAGAGCAGGAACTCCTTTTATTACTGAAGTAGTATTAAATATCATTAATCCATTAATAGAAGATTTCACTCCAAGTATTAATATTAAAGAAACTAAACCACAAGTAATAGAAAGAGCTAAAAGAGAAGGATATGACAGTATAATTTTAAACACAACAGATCTTAATATAAAAATAAAAGAATATATAGTATTCAAACCTGAACAAATTCATACAATAATTTCTGAAAAAGATGTTAAATCAATTTCTTATTCTTCTACTGTTAATAAAGAACTTACTGGTTCTCCATTTGAATTAGACCAAGAAGTTAATGTTCTTAATGTTCTTAGTAACTTATTTATTGAAAAAGTAAGTGCTTCTTATAAAGGAGTTAAAGGTAAAGATATTGATCCTAATGCAATTAGAAGTGATTTAGTTAGAGAACTAGCTAAACAAGCTACTCTTCGTAAAAATGAAGGCACTCTCACTTATGATCAAAAAGTTCTTATTACTAAAGTTCTTGAAGAACTTAGTAGTAATGATAGATTTTGGAAATATTTTAGAATTCATTTAAGTAATCAATATGGTTATAAAATAAATGAAAAAGAAGAGTATATAGAAGATGTTGAATTACTTGATAAATCTTGGGATAGTAGTGATGTAGTTATTGTTAACCCTTTAATTACAGTAAATGATCAAATTAAAAATCTTATTAATAAAACATATGAATTAGATCCTAATAGTATTCAAATAATAGATGGTAAAATTATATGGAGAACTAATACTAATACTCCTACTGGTTTTGCTAATACTCTTGTTTATGCTGAAAGAGGAAATAAGATAATGGATTTAATGCGTGGTTGTCTTACTAAAGAAGATATGCTTACCGCATTATTTAATTATGCTACTAATAAAGAAAGTGTATTTGCTAAAAGTTTATATAGTATTCATAAAGAACTTAGTAATAATCCAGATTTACTTAATGCTTGGTTTGTATCTTTTGATAAAGCTATTATTGATTCATATAGAGATTTAATTAGAACTGACTATACTGGAGATTATGAAACTACAGAACTTACCTTAACTAATGTTAATAGAAATGCAGTTGAATATCATATCGCTGATAAATGGGCTAATTTAATTATTAGTAGAGGTGAAAATAATTTTTATGATAAAGATTGGATTGAAAATTATGATAAATTATATAAAGAAACTGCAACACTTAGTTCTAATTTTACTAAATTAGATCCTGAAATTGGTGCTAATATAGTTCAATTATATTATTTAGTTGGAATTGATATTACTTTAGATAGTATTAATTATGAATATTTAAACAATAGAAATGAATTTATTAATGGAATAATTACTCCACTTCGTAATATTAAAGGTATTCCTGGAGTAAAATATAAACTATATGAAACACCTTATATTGATAGATTACAAGCCACACCTAAAACAATATTTAATGAATTTGGTAATCTTCTTCGTTTAGCTAAGAAAGTTAAATATTTTAGAGAAGATCATTTCAGTTTTAGCAATATAAATGTTACTGGTAATTTAGTGTTTGATGCTAATAAACCAGATTCTTTAAGTAATTTCTTTAAGAAACTTGAAGGTGGTGATGATAGTGTTTATAATGCTCTAATTAATTATACAACAATTCTATCTAATCAACACTCTCTTCTTTTATGGGGGGATGAATATATAGATAATGAAATTGTTAAGAAAGGTAGAGGTATATTTGATTATAAAATAGTAGACGGAATAAGAAAAGCAACTACTATAAATACTACTAATCTTAGTAATTTTAAGAGTTTTAGATATAGTGGTACCAAAGATCTTACTGAGGGAATTGCTACTGAATATCATAAACTTACTAAATATGATTGGACATTAAGAAATTTAATTTATTATTTTGGTGGTGGTAAAATTACTACTAAAAAAGAAGTTAATGAAAAACTTACAGCTATTTTTCCAATGATAAATCCTTCAGATGGAAAAAATACTAGATTATTTGAAGCACCTATCATTGAATTAAATTTTGTAGACTATACTAAATTACTACTTGCTAAAAAAGAAACTGATATTAATAAATCACTTGAATTAGTAAGAGAAATTCCAATTTTTAAAGCAATATATTTAAATGCTATTGATGAACTAATAGCAATGAATACTGCAAAACAAGTATTATTTGAACTTAAAGATGGTAAAGCTATTGATGATGGTAATTTTGGATTTGTACTTAAAAAAGAATTTCAAAATGATGTTAAATCTGGACAATTATTTTATCATTATAAACTTAAAGATGGTGTTAAGAAATATTTAACTTTCACTAAAGATACAGACGGAACTTATAGATTAGATACAACAAGTAGTGGCAACATTTTTGATATTAATAATCTTACTGTTACTATGGGTAATAAACAAATTACTTTTAATAGTATTTTTATTAATAACACTAATTTTATTAAATATTTAATGTTATCTAATTCTTTAAATTCTGCTATTCATACTCCACTTATTGAAGGTGATCCTAATTCTACCTTTAAAAATAGATTAGAACAATTTATATTACGTTTTATTTCACAACAAATTAATATTGCTGATGAAAAATTAAGTGTATATAAAGATTTTTTAACAACAGCATATGTTAAAAAAGAGAATGTAGGTAGAGAAGATAAAACATTTATATTAAAAGATAAAAATTTTAATAATGCTATTGCTGAATATGCTCTTAATACTTATCTTTTTAATGTAGAACAAGTTAGATTATTTTATGGTAGTGTAGCTGACTACAAGAGTAATATTGATTTAAATAAACGTGGTAGACAAATTATCGCAAATGGTATTCCAAGTGTACATAAAGGATTTTATTCTGGAGCAACAATTTCTGATGTTAAATTAAAATCTAAAATATATAGACATAAAATTAATACTTTACTTTATGCTCTTAATATTAATAAAGATAAAGTTCGTATTAGTAGACTTGAAAAAATCTATACTGATAAAGAATTATCAACTAATAAAATAGTTATTAATGATAAAGAACAGACATTATTTAGACCTGAAGAAAAAGAAATATACAATTTAGTTTCTCCATATCTATCTAATGATAGTGCTAATGCTGTATCATTTGTTACCTTTGATGAATTTGAAAAACGTATTCATGGATTTGGATTAACTGAACAGTATTCTACTATTTTAAATAAAGTTAGAAATGGTGGAGAATTAAATAGAGAAGATACTATGCGTTTTGCATCTATGCAAAAGAACTTTTATTATAGTATAGATCGTAATGATGATTTACAAAAAATGATTCCCACTCAAGTTAAGAATGCAGAGATTATATTAACACCAGCTCTTATTAAAGATCTTCAACTAGATAGTCTTAATAAGATAATGATAAAATTAGATATTCCTCAAATAAATCTTGGAAGTGCTGAAAAAATTGGTTCATTATATATTGCAACTATTGCTGATGAAGATGGTAATATAGTAGACGATGATACTTTAGAAAAAGAACTTATTAAAGCTAAACGTAATTATAATTATGAAGGATTACGTATGCAATTAGAAGTTCCTGATGCTATTTTTGAAGAAACTATTACTTTAAGTAGACAATTTGCTAAAAAAATAATAGAAAATATTCCTGATACTGGTGTTGATTATATAGTCAATGGTAAAACTTTAAATGGCGTTGAATTAAAAAATCATTACTTTGAACTTATTAATAGTAATGTATTTCAAAGTGCTATTAAAACTTTATTACCATTTGATGTTAGAGTTGATAAAGATGGAAATATTATAGGTGATATAGATTATAATGTAATTGTAGATATTCTTGAAAAAGAAGGAATTGATCGTAATTTAAGTAAAAACTTATTATTTAGTGTTCAAATTGGAGATACTGGTGATTCCAGAGTTCCTATTTTCTTTAATACTCAAAGTGCTCAATGTGAACATATTCTTACATCATTATTTACTAATGGTGTAACTAACCAGAAGTTTCCTGGACTTCATGGTGCTCAAATGTCTAGTTTATTCATGAATAAGAAACAAGGTGTTAAATGGTCAGATCTTGAATCTATTGATGGAATTAACTGGCACAAAAGCGTAGGTGTTAAAACTAATCCTGCTGGTAAAGTTATTAATCGTAATGATATTAAACTTCGTTCTACTATTCTTTTTGATGAAAAAGAAGGAATGGTACAAGAAGCTGAAGTATTACTTCCAAGATGGGCAAAACAATTTTATAAAGATGGAGAATATGTTGATATAAATACTTTATCTGATGAAGTTAGAACTATGGTTGGTTATCGTATTCCTATGGAAGCCAAATATAGTGCTTATGTATTTAAAGTTGTTGGTTTTCTTCCTGATGATAATGGTCCAAGTATTGTTCTTCCTGATGATTTTGTAACTCAAACAGGATCTGATTTTGATATGGATCATGTATATGCATTTATATATAATTTGCATACTAAAGTAACTACTGAAATAGTTGATAATAAACCTACTTCTATATATACTGTAGAACGTATTCCCTATACAGAAGATAATAATCTTGATAGTAGAGCTCAAGCTATAATGGAAGATCATTCTCAATTAGTTCATATACTAGCTCTTAAATTAAATAATGATAAATTAATTGATATAGTTACTTCATTAGATGAAGCTAAACAAGAATATTATGATAGTCTTGATAAAACTTCTGAAGTTAATAAAAAACATAAACCGCAATTTGATAAAATTGATTCTATAAATAAAAGAATTAGTAAAGCTAAAGGTAAAGAGAAGAAAGCATTATATTTAGAAAAAGCTGAAGTATTTGCTCAAATAATGAGTGATGAAGCATATATATATTTTAAAGATAAAGTTGAATATATAAATGTGAAAGCTAGAGTTAAAGAAATTATATCTTCTTTACCAATACTTGAACAAAATACTAGAAAAGCTAGAGAAAATCAAATTCTAAATATATATTATGGTATTTTAACTAATAAATATCATTATGCAGAAACTATAGCTACATCTAACTTTAAATCTATTACTGAATCTAAAAAAGAGATTGATGAAAAATTCAATGTTATTGATCAAAGAGTTAATAACCTTACTTTTGATGGTCAGCAACATTATAGAGATAAATCACATCAAGGTAGAGATTTGAAAGGTATTAGTTTAGCATCAGATAGATTTAATTCTATTGCTCAAGTTGCAAGAATACATCTTACAGAAAGACTCAAAGATGAAAAAAATAATATAAATAATAACATTACTCTACCTATTATTGAATATATTGTTAATCCTGAACAGAAAAAACAACTTATTGAAAATTATGGTAAAGATGTTAGATTTGAAACTAGAGGCACTACAAATAATACTAAAGAATATGCAATAGTAACTCATAGATTTATTAATAATAATCCTAATAATACTTTTAAAAATGTTGAAGGACAACTCATAAGTTCATATTCAGCACAAACTACTGCAAATATTCTTGATAATGTAGCATTTCCTCTTCCAAGAAATGTTAATGAATATACTGTTAATATTTGGAAAATGCTTGTTAGTTTAGGTTCTACATTTAAAGTAAGTACAGCATTTATTAATCAACCTATTATACATGATCTTGTTAATACTTTATTTGCTAATTTAAATAATGTTAAACGTGGTAGTGAAATTGAACAAACTAAACGTAAATTTCAAACACTTTTATATCGTGTAATGATTAAAGGTGATGCAGAACATAATAAAGGTTGGGATGAAAAGATTAATAATAAACAGTCAATTTTTATTGGCGGTAAAGATGCAGTTAGAAATCAACAATATGACTATTTAGGTTATAAAAATAATTTAGGAATTACATTAAATCATGAAACATTACTTAACAATGTAAATACAGTTACGTTAGATGATTTTGGTAATATGCAAGAAATTAATGATATTCTTGCAAGTGAAAATCCAGATACTAATAGACTTAAAGAAATTGAAAATCATCTTCGTTACCAACTTCAAATTATTGAAACTTTTAAACATTATAAAGCATATTCAGATGCAATTACTGATGGTACTCATGTATTGAATACTGATACTCTAGGTGCTGGACCTACATTTGATGTTACTCATTCTCTTGAATTTGATATAAATAGAACTGAAAAGGTAGGTATACTTGAAATAAATGATACAAGTGCTATGCACCAAATATTTCCTAAATTTTTTAATTTAACTAAACCAAGTGTTTATCCTACTCTTGAACAATTTTTTATATTTTCTAATCAATTAAGTGTCAAAGCATTTGGAGAATATTTTATTGGTCAAAGTGAATTATATAGATTTATTAAAAGTAAATTAAATGATTATGTTACTGATAAAAAATATGATAAAAAATTAGCTGAATCTATTACTAGTTATTTAAATAATAGTTTACTTAAAGATCTTCCTTGGTTAAATGATATTAGTATTGAAGAAAAAAGAACTCTTCTTGGTATTAATACTGAATTAAATTTAAATTTAGATTTAAAAAATCCTGAAAGTATTACTGATTTTGAACAACTTAGTCTTGCTAATCAAATTATACTTTTACATGATCAACTTAAATATGATGAAAATCATATTATTAATAGTTTAAAAGTTAGTACACAAGCACAAGAATTAAAACGTAATCGTCATTATAAAGTTGAGTATATTAATAATGAGAATCTAGATAAAGTAAGTCAATCTTTTAATGATCTTTGGTATAGTGAAAATATACTTGAAAAAATTGTTGCTAGAAATTTACTTAAATATGAATATATTACTAATGGATTTGGATTTGGATTTAGTTCATTTAGTAAAATAATTCCAAATACTGTTTTCTATTATGGTAATGAACCATTTATGGAAGGTAGTTATAATGAAAAAGGTATTGGATTAAGTACTCATTTATATGGAAAATTAAATCTTGTAAATCGTTTATTATTTGATGAAAAAGATTTAGATGCAGATTTAGATGCTGGTAGCCAACTTATATTTAATAGTAACTATAAAGAAAGATATATTAAATCTCATTGGACAGAAGATAAAATTGTTCCAGATGCAAGTGGATTAAAATATATAGATAATACTACACAAAATGAAGATGGAACAACAGGTGGTAAAGTTAGATATTTTCAAGTAAATAAACAAGGTATAATATCTATACCTGCTAAAACTCTTGATAATATTCCTACTGGTCGTATAGCCAATAGAGTTAAAGAAAGACAAGTTATAAAATTAGGAAAAACAACTAAAGATGGAGTTAAATATCAATTGTTTCAAAGATATGATAATTTTGTAAATGTAGATACATTTGGCAATAGATTTGGTGTATTTTATTATTATCCTATAAATAAACTTGAATATTCTGAAAATGAAGAGCAAAGTGTATTTGAAGATAATAATCAAGATTTCAATGGAAGTGAATTACAAAGTCCCGATGATTATATTGGAATAATTAATGTTCTTGAAAAACAAAGACAAGTTAATGAAGTAATATATAAAGAACCACTTCCTATGAGTTATACTAGAACTCATGATGCATTCAGAGATGGATTAGAACAATATAATAGTACTTTAGATTTAGTTAGAGCAGGAGAAAGAACTGCTACAACTAGATATGCTGATACAGGAGAAGCTCAGAAATGGGAATTAGCTAAAGTTGGAACATATATTAGACTTAAAGGAACTGATGAATATGTAAAAGTTACTAAAAAATTAACTCATATTGATCTTAGTTCTCTTCCTGCTAGAGAAGAATGGAGTAAGAAAGAAGGTTGGGATATTACTGTTTCACATCCTCTTGAAAAAAGAACTGATCTATTTCAGTTTGAATATGAGTATATTGGTACTTTACAAGATGTAATGAAAGATAGTAATACTGGAATTAGTGAAGAAGGAGAAGTTACTGAAGATGATAATGAACTTATAATTGAAAATAAATATAATTGGTCACGTTTTAGTACACGAGGATATGAAGTATCTAGTGCTGGAGACAAAAGATTTAGTGCTTTCTATGCTATTTTAAAACCAGGAGCTAAATTAATGCAAGTTAGTGATACCACTGGAGAATTAAGTACTTTAATGCGTAGTATGTCAATTGAAGAACATTATCAAATTGATATTAAAGGATATAATAGTATTAAAGAGGGTAAAGGTAAACCAGCACTTACAGATATAACTAGAGAACAACAATGGCAATATTATTTAGATGGATGGAGAGAATGGGCTAAACAAAATCCAGAACTAATTGAGGAATTAAGATCTCTTGTTAAAAATGAAATACTTACTGATAAATTTGCTACTAGTGATATTAATCAAGCTAGAGCATTAGCACAAATTCTCAATGAAACTCAAAAAGAAGGACAATTAGATATTAAGTTTGTTTCTTATACTTCTTCTACTAATCAAGGTATTAATAATGCTATTGATTCTGCTAATAAATTCATAGAAAAAACTACTACTAGTTATGCTAATAGAATACAATTTCTTAAAGAATTTAAGAAAGCTGGAACTCTTAGTGATGCTGCCAATCTTTTAAATGATAAAAATTTTCAAAAACTTATAGGTCAAAATGATTTGGCTAATCTTGCTAAAGGATTAATTACAGTTCTTAAACAATATGATTTTGATCTTAATGATCCTAAAACTGAAACTAGAAAAGGTGGTATTATAGCTAGAGTTCAGGAGTTTGAAAATATGGATATGAATGTTATTATTAGTGATCCTGTTGTTAGAAAAGAGTTTACCGGCTTTATTAAATGGGCAACTTCTTTTATTAAAGGGGTAACTTCGTTTGATGTTTTAACATCTGTAGATGGAAATGAATTTATTGAAGAAGAAAAAGTAATTAATGATCTTATAAAACAACTTCAAAACTTAATTCCTAGTATTAAAAATGTTGAAACTAAAGTTGCTAAATTATGGAATGATTTTGAAGAACGAGATCTTTACCAATATACTAAGAATCCTGAAATAGTTGCCGGTCTTAGAAGAATTATAGATATAGGTGATGATGAAAATCTTATTCAACTAAAACTTGATTCACTTGCTGATACTAATAATGCTTTTGCTGCATTAATGGTCAAAAAATATATGGTAAAAGTATCAAATGGTGAAGATGAATCTAGTAAAGAAATTGGTAAGTTTGAAGCATTATTAAGAAAAACTTTTGGTGGACGTAATATTACTAGTTTAACAACTGCTGATTTTAATAAGTATCTTGAACGCAAAAATGGTAAACCTACAGGTAAACTTATTCAAAAATATGATTGGGATAAATTCTATACTGATAAAAATGCTAAATTTAAATATTTAATTAAGACTTATGGTAGAAATAGTCAAAGTTATTATAATGGTAGAGATGCATGGTATAGAGATAATGAAATTCAAAATATAACTGAGGAAGAATTTAATAACTTAGTTCGTAGAAAACAAGAAGAATTAAGTACTCCTGAATTTAATGCTTGGAAATATCGTAATGTTAGAGAATATGATGGTAAAATGCAATTTTTAGTAAGTGATAGTTTACTGTCTGTTCCTTCTGATAAATATCTTAATCCAGCTTGGATTGCTATTAAAGATGATGAACTTTATCAAAAGTTTGTAGAAATAATTGATAAATATACTGACTATTTTGGTAAAGCTACTATTCTTAATAGAGGATTTATTCCTAGTTTAAGTAATGAGGAAAAGGAAAATATTACTATTGCTGAAAAAGTTAAACATTGGATTGATATCCATAAAGCTAGAAAACAAAGTGATAGTTTTGTAGGAGAAAATAATGAAATGGTTTATCTTCTTACTGTTCCTATGGTAAATTATTTTGGAACTACTGAAGAAATTAAGATTGCTCCTAAAGAAAAAGATGAATTAGAAAGTGATTACGAAAGAAGAGTTATTCAAGATGTTGCTGTAGCAGGAAAAGGTAAATTTAATACTCTTGGTGCTATATATGTTGAAAATAAGAGAATTAGAAAACTTAATGATGAAGAACACGCTGGTAAAATAAATTATAATCTTGGAGAAGTATTTTCTCAATTTATTAGAGAAGCTACTATGTATAAAGTAAAAGCTGATATGAAACATGAATTTGATCTTGGTTTATATCAGATACGTAATATGGAATTTACTAAACGAAATAGTAAAAGAGAACTTCTTAAAAATAAAGCTGGTAGTAAAGCATTAGATAAAGAGGTAATAGGAACTACTGGTGGAGAAGGTACTAATCTTGAACAACATTTTGCTGAATGGCTTGAAGCTATATTTTATGGCAATTTTGATATAGATGAAGGTGCATGGACTGTCATTGGTAATATGTTACTTAAATTTACATCTGCTAAAAATATGTGGTTTAATGTTACAGCAGGTATTAATAACGTTATGATTGGTAAAATACAAGTTCAGCTGGAAGCATTTGCTGGATGGTATTTTAAACATAATAATTTAGTTAAGGCAGATAAAATGTATATGAGTGCTATTCCTGATATGCTTATTAATTTAGGAAGCACTAAAGCTGGAACTTTAACTAATGCAATTATTAAGAAACTTAATATTGCTCAAAATACTAATGAACGTGACTTTACAACTGGTATGTTAAAATCTAACTTACTTAGTTGGAGTTCTGCTTATTTTCTTAATGATATAGGTGAACACTATATGCAGAATGTTAGTACTTTATCTATGTTAGATCATCATAGAATTATTAATGGTAAAATAATGTCTTTAGCTGAATATCAACAGCAAAATTATATAGATGCTTTAAATAAAATACTTGATGATACTGAAAAAACACGTTTAGCTGAATATTTAAAAGAAAGATATAAAAAAGAAGAATTTAAAGAGTCTAAAAAAGATTATCTTCGTGATTTTATACTAAATCTCCCTATAATAAAAGGAAATGCATTTGTTGAAGCTAAAAAAGAATTAGATAAGACTACTTTTACTAATTTTGAATCTAATCCTAAACTTATTGATGCTTTTTATCTAAATGACGATGGTTATGCCGATTTAAAAGATGAAATTGAAATAGATGGAAAGAAATATAATACTAAATTAGATGATAATGAATATGCTTTATTTAGAATTAAAGCATTGAAAGTAGTTCAAAAACAACAAGGTATTTATAATAAAGAAGATGCTGCTACTATAAGTAGATGGGTTATAGGTAGAATGGGTATGCAATTTAAAAAACATGTTCGTCCTGGTTGGAATAAAAGATTTGGTGCTAAATTTTGGAAGAGTTTTTGGACAGAAAGTAGAGATGAATGGAATAAGGGAGCATATGTTAGTTTATTTAAGTTTTTAGCAAGTCCATTTAGTAGACATAAATATTTAGATGTTGATGAAGCTAAACAGTTTCATGGTATGATGGGTAGAATACTTGAAGATATGCATCATTTTGCTACTAATATTGGTCTTTATTGGAATACATTAGATGATTTTGAAAAAGGTAATGTTAAGAGAGCCGTATTGGATCATATTTATCTTGCTACAGTTCTTGTTGTTGGACTTATATTAAAGAATCTTAAACCTGATGATGATGATGATGAAAACTTTGCTTATGATTTAAGTGTTTATGAAATAGATAAGTTATTAAGTGAAGTAATGATGTTTACTCCATTTGGACTTATAAATGAAGGTCAAAAGATGTTAAAATCTCCTGCTGCTGTACAAGGTACTATACTTGATACTTATAAATTAATATCTAATCTTGTTGGCTATCCTTTCCAAACTGATAAGGAAAGAAGATATGTTACTGGTGCATATGCAAAAGAACTTAAAATTAAAGTTAATGCTATTAAGTTAGTGCCGATTTGGAATAAAATACAACAGATGCAACGAATAAACAAAACCAATAAGTATTATATACTTTTCCGAGGATAGATAATAATAAGAATGAAGAAGCCCTACTAAGTAAAGATAGTAGGGCTATTTTTTTATATTATAGATTACTTAAAATCTATTTCAAAACTGGTACTTTAACGTCCAATAAATCCCATATTTCTTCTAACAATAGTAATTTCAGTAACTTCAGTATCAGAATGAAACTTTTTAACTTTAGGAAGATTAGTAACATCACCTCTTATTCTAGTAATCTCTCCGTTTTCATCAAATAAAATATATGTTGGAGTCCAACCTTCATACCTTGGATCAAGAGGTTGAATCTTTCTTCTTTTAACTATACCATAAGCAAAATTAATACTTTTTCTAGTTACTATTGGATTACCAAATTCATTTAATATTTTATCATTAACATAGTAATCAGTAGGTTCATAATCATTTGTATATTTTTTATTATATAAATATATCGGTCTATTGTTGTTTCTATTAAATAAAGGTTCTAATTTTTCACTATATTCTCTTTCTAATAAATTGAGATCATTTGAATCACCATTTTCTAATTTTTCAAGTACATCAAAATCTAGATCATCAATTCCAAACTTTTTACAATGTTCTCTTAGTTGAAAATTACTATATTCTCCATCTTGTACTATTCCACTTATATGTTGTTGAATTCTTTTAAAAATATTAACACTAGTACCAACATATAATATAATATTTAATATATTGGATGAAATCTGATAAGCACCTGCAAAATTAAATGAATTAATTTTTTCTAATAGTTCAGGACTAATTATAGTGGAATGATTTATAATGGAATATGGATTATTAGTAGTACAAATAGTACTAGGATTATCAATAAAGAAGGTTTTAGAGATTCCCATAATTTTTATATTTAATTAGTATTAATTTTAGATGTAATTAAACAAGTGCTAATTTTTTATATAGTTTCGGTTGCTGACAATTTGTTATTTCTTTACCTCTTGGGAAGTTGCCCATGAATATGTTCAAATTTTGACTGAAACAAACTAAATATTATATTTTATTATAGACTTAGTATTAATAGTACTAATTTATCTATTAGATAACTTAGCTAATTGTTCAACCATCTTTCTTTCAAATGTATCATCTAATGTTTTACCATTTATAATAGTAACACTTCTTTTGTAAAAGATTAAAGAACTAAATGTAAAACCTTCTATAGGTACAGTTGTATTAAAAGTGCTGATACTATTAATTTCTAGTTGCAATGTTTTATATATGAAAGGAGTAAGTTCAATAGTAATAACACTTTTCTTATCTCCTTCTTTAGCTAAATATTCAGCAACTACTTCGTGTAATATTTCTATATACATATTATTTATAATTTAATTAATAAAAAGAGAGGGAGCTGTAACTCCCTCTCAAAAATCAAGACAATGATAAATAGAGTTACCTCATCTAACCTTACGAAAACAAACCAGCTTAATATACAGGTTTTTCTAATGATTTATTTATATCACTGCTACCAAATCCACCTTCTCCTCTTTCAGTAGTAGGTAATACTTCAACAGGTCTCCATTTAATTTGTTCAACTGGAGTAAGAATTGCTTGAGCAATTTTATCACCATTGCTAAAAGCTACAGATTCATCACTATGATTCATAATTATTACACCTATTTCACCTCTATAATCAGAATCAATAGTGCCTGGAGTATTGAGTACAGTAATACCTTTTTTAAGAGCTAAACCACTTCTAGGTCTTATCTGTATTTCATATCCTTCAGGAATAGCAACATATAACCCAGTGCCAATAAGTAAACGTTGATGTGGATGAACCAATATTTTATCATCTATACCAAGTTTAGGATTCCAAACCATAAGATCAACTCCTGCTGAGAAATTAGTAGCATAACTAGGAAGATTATTATTGCTTTTATTTATAATTTGAACTTCTATTTCTTTCATAATAATTTATCTCCATTGATTAATTAGTAATTCAGCAGTCAAAAATGCTCTATTATTAAGTTGATAATCAGTACCTTCTAAAACTAAACTTTTCATTCGTGCATCATCATTCTTATATTCTTTTTTATTATAAAGCCAACCAGTAACACCGCTATATGCACCAAATAAAGTTCCTTTAGTACTTAATACATCTTGTCCAACTCCAGTTAATGTAAAATCAGCAACTTGTTCCATTACACCAATAGTTCTTGTAGGTATTTCAGCTTTTCTATGATCTCCTGTTTCTGCAAGACGTTTCATTTCTTCTTTAGTAAGAAATACAAGTTTAATATATTCAGTCAATTGATCATCAGTAATTTGTACTTTAGCCATAGCATTAAGAATTTCTACTGTAGCTTCACTACGTTTATTAACTAATCCCATAAGTTTTCCAGCTTCTTTAATTTTATCTAATGCTGATTTAGTATGTTTAATAACTACTTTATTACTATTATTACTAAGAGCAATTGCTAAAGTATTAGCACAAACAACTCTAGTAGGAGTGAACATAGCACTTACTGGTTTAGTACCATCATGTGACATAGTAAATAGTATATATTGATCTACTAAATCATTACCTGGAAGTACAATACTATTAGGTAATTTAGCAGTAAGAAATATTGTTTCACCTATACCTAATACTCCAGCAGTTTCATATATTGCTTTACCTTCACCAACAATACTATCAAAGAAACTAAATGCGGCAGTATTCTGAACAATTTCATATCTATTTCCTACAACTCCAAACACTTCTTTAGTATCAGTACGATATGTAGCAAAATTTTCAGTTAATTTAACACCTCTTTCTCTTTCAGATAATGTTTTATCATCAGAAAATTTTGCATATATAGGAGCTAAAGCAACTATATATCCCATATTAGCATATTTCATTGCTTCTTCAGCAGTAAACTTGCCAGGAAGTATAGTTCCTTTACGGTGCCAAGCAGGTTCGATAGCACTTACAAAAGACACTGTCTTTGTAAAACGATTAACATTTAGATTATCAGCCATTTTTATTTTCTTTAGTTATTATTATTAATATCATTAACACTACGACTATTATATCTAATAACCATAGTTCTTTCAATAATTGCAGTAAATTAGACATGTTTATATTTTTTAATTTTATATAAAGCAAATACAGCAGCATGTTCATCAGGATATATAATATACATACAACAAGATGATGTTTTTAGTTTTGGTTCAAATTGAATATTTCCATCACTATCAGCACTAGCTTCAAGTAATTGATATATATTTTGACCAAAATAATCAGGATCAGTACATCCCCAAATATTAGTTATAAGTTTAGTGCATAAATCTACACTTAATTTAGTAATTTTATGCATACTATCAATACTTGATGATTTAAGTCCTTGCTTATAATAAATATTAAATAAATTAGTAAATGCTTTTTTAGTCATAATAAATTATTTGAATATTACAGTACTATTATGTTTAAGATCTGTATTAAGAAGAATTTTAATATCTGGTGTAAGAAGATTAACATTAGGAGTAGTAGGAACTAATGTATTTACTTTCTCTTTATATTCAGATATTGTTTTTTTATGTTCTTCTTCATTATCAATAAGCCATTGTTTAAGTTTATCTTTAAGAGGAATAATAGAAATTATAGGAAACGCTCCTTTATAATCAGAACTAGTTAATATCTGCAAAACTTTTTTAGTTTCTTCATAAGATAATTCAAATTTAATATGTTTATTACAAAATCTAGCATCATCAATTTCACCAGTAACATCAAGAGCTTCAGTTTTCTTTTGCCAAACTTTAAGATCACCAAGATCAAGACTTTTGCCAACAGCTTTAGGTTTTATAATACCAAATGCTTCAACTGCTAAATTAACATAAGATTTAAGACGTTTAATAAGATTATCTTTAACTTTAATTCGTCCATTTAATCTTTCAATTTCATCTTTAGCTAGAAGTATTTGACTATCTAAAGTCTTAATAACATAATAATATCCTCTAACTTTTTTAGCGACCTCTTGTTCTTTAATAACAAGTTGTTCTTCAAGTTCAGGTGTAATCTCTCCACCAAGATCCTCTACTTCTTTAAGTAGATTCTCATAATCATTAACAATAGTAAAAACATTATTCATAAGATTATCAGTTTAATTTAATTTAAATTTACACAATTTTATTGACATTTCCAAATAAAAAACGTACTATTTTAAAATATTTTATTTAGTATATTTTTTAATACGTTTTAGATCACCAATACCGTTTTTAGCAAGATCATCTAAAGCATTTTCAAAAGCACGTTCAGTAGGAAAATTAAAAGTTTTATAATAACCACTTAAACTTCTAATTACTACACTTATATAACTGTCAAATGCACCAATACGTGGTTTATATATAAACCTTTCAGCAATATTTGTTATAATAGGTATATCATTGTTATACTTATTAATATCTGCTGCTTTTTTAATAACATCTATATTCATTCTAATTTAAATTTTTTAGTTGTTTCTGGAAATCTAAATCCAAGATCACTTTCAGTACTTTTTATCATAACACGTATGGCATCTTGTAATTCCTTTTCACTTTTAAATTCAATATGTTTAGTAGGATATTCAAGATACCATATTTCAACTAACCTATCACTTGCCCAATGAATACCATAATAATAACTAATACTGTGTATAATAGGTCGTACAGCTTTTAATCTAAGAAATAAATCTTTAGTTACTTTTTGCATTCCAATTTAGTTTATAACGTTCAATAAATCTATCAATAGCATCTTTATAAATAGTATGACAGCCAGCAAGAATAAACCAACCAGTTTCATTTTTATTAATTTCTTTTAAATGATATACACCGATAGTATCTACTGAATCAGTATGTTTACCAACTGGAGCAATATATACTTTATTTTCAGCTATACATTTTTTGAAAAACTTAAATAATCTTTCAGCATGATGAAGTGGAACTCTAGCACCTTTAGTAGTTTCTACTTCATATTCAAGAATATCAGCTGGAATTTTAAATACACCATCTGGCATTGAAGCTATTTTTGCTTTTACACTTAAACGAAGTTCAATTGGAATATACCATAAAGTAGTAGATTTACCATTGAACCATTCTTCTAATTGCATTTTATTTTCAAGAATACGTGATTCATTCATTTTTCTTTCACGTTCTTGTTGCTCTAATGCTTTATGAGCAAGAGTATCTTTAACGAGTTCTTCAAAATTTATACGTAATTCTTCATTTGCCCATATTTCTTTGTAAGTTTTATATCTAAATATACCTCTTTTTTCTATATGAGTTGCATTTTTATTTTTCCAATTTTTAAATTCTATTATTCTTCTTTCACTTTCATCAAACCATTTAGTTTCATCTAACCAAAAAGAAATAGGTTTATCTAATTTAACACTATCATATTCAGGTTTTCTCCAACCATGATATCTAATTGGACAACTATAAACTGTATTGTAAATATGTTTATAAAACTTTTTAGAATTAATATTAAATTTAACAAATAATTCTTTTATCTTTTCAAGTGATCCTAGAGAATAATAGTTACCAGTAAAAGCTCGTGAATTTTTAACTAATTCTCTTTCTATAATATATTTTTGTGCATAACTTTCAACTATTGGAAGAGCAGTAGATAGAATATATTTATAGATAGTTTTTGTATTACATTTATCATATTCATTTGGTTTTCCATATAAAATTGTCCAATCTTTACTAAAAGAATGTTCAATATCCCAATATGCATAACCATTTCCAAAAGAACCAACTCTATTGAATTCCTTATCAATTATAACAACTTTTTTCTTAACTGATAATATTTTAGTAATACAATGAGTACCATAAAATAAAGTATCATTACGATAACTATACATTCCATGATTTTCACTTTTTGCTACTCTATTCGCAAAATGATGAAATAATTCAGTAGTATTTATTTTTGACATTTATCCTTCATTTTTAGTTTTTCTAATTCCAATAACATTAGCATGAAACGGAAGTTTCTTTTCAGTTCCAGTACGTTCTCTATATCTTACTGTAGCATACATACCAATAAGTTCATGAGCATTTTCCATTAAATCTCTTTGATATTTCCAATTACCACTAGGATTACATTCAAATTGTTCATCATTTATATCATTTTTAAGAATAAACAATGGAAGAGTAGGATCACTAGGTTTAGGAATGAGATTAATAATAAGAAATTCACTATCCATATGAGTTTTAAATTTGCGTATAAAAGAAGGTCTAAATCCAAAAGCATATTCAGCATCAATTTCTCTAATTACACATCCTTCATAACCTACTTTAATCATTTCATCTCTAAATTCCATTGCTTCCTGATCACTATTAATACATATATGATTTACATATTTAATTGTAAATGCATCAAAAAGTTTAACACTACTTAATGTCGCAAGTCTAGCATCTTGAACAACATCTGGAATAGCTAAATCAAAAACATGAAATGAAATATCTAATGGATTACCAGAAGGTTTACTTAATGTACCTCTACTATTTATCATAGGGCAACTAGCTTTAATTTCATTCAATGGTATATGATGTTTATATAATTCACCATCAAATACTAATTCTCCTATTTCAGATTCAAACATATCTTTAGTAAGATCTTTTGTAATATGTGGCATATAATATTCAAGACCTTCTTTAGTTCGTAATACTGCTTGTTCTACATCTCTTCCAAATAATCCTTCTCCTTCTTTTCTAATTTCCCATCTGAGAACACACCGAAGACCATTTAATTTAGGTTGAGCTAAAGCTGGATATTTAATCTTACCTTCTTGAAATTTTTGACATTTCATAGGTTTAAGATTGTTATTATCATCAGTATTACATTTAGGAAGAATATTAGTTAAAAATAAATTAAGATCTGAAATAGCTGTATTAGATTCATTATATCCTAAATCTTTTAAACTAACATATCCTTCCTTTCTCTTTTTAGCAATTCTACTAGCAATCTCTTTTTGTATAAAAGGGTGTTCTATAATTGTTTGAATAAGATTACCATTTAATCTACCGGTTCTAATAGTAGCACAATTAGTATCTTCTATTTGATTAATATTATATTCCCTAATATTACCTTTAATATCTCTTGCAAATAATCTCATATTTACCTCCTTATTTTTCTTTCCATTAATTGTTCTCCATTTATATCTGGAGTTGTAATAACTTTATAAGAATATTTTCCATCTATTATGATAGCACCTACTAATTTAGGATATTTAAATCTACGACAATAGACATCACGACCTTCTTCATCTTTATCTTTTATAGCACGAAATTTGCCTTTTAAACTTTTAAATTTTGTAGCAAGATCAGTAAGATTAAAGAAAGTTCTCATTTCTTTCATAAAGTTAAAATTGTACTTTTTCATTTCGTTAGGTTTTAAATTAATTTATTCATCATCATTGTCATTATCAATTTCAATTCCTTTTTCTTCTTTTATATGTTCAATTAATCCAGCTAATTCAGTAGTACTGAAATAATCACATAAATATTTAATAATTTGATCTACATCACTAGGACATTCAGAGTCATCAGCAAGAAGTCCATAAAGTTCATTATAAACAGTTTCTTTAGCAGTTGCCATAAATTAAGAATTAAAATAATCATTATACTCACTACTTATTTCACATACTTTCTTTTTAAAGGGAATCATTAATTCTTGCATATCAGGATGTGCAGATTTAGAACATCTTTGTTCAAAAATATGTTTCCATTCTGATAATCTAGCTTGAACAATAATTTCAGTTTTAAGACAATTAGGAAGAATAGCTCTAGCTTGTTGTGGTGTATATTTATGAGTATTAATTAATGTTTGATAATCTTCTTCTACTGATAACATATTAAATCTCATAATTCCTTCTGCTTCTTCACTATCAAATGTTACATTTTCTTGTATTCCTTCTTCATATTTAGTCCAACTAGGAATAATAAATTTAACATCTTCTTTTCCATAATTACAATATCTGGTACTCTCTTGTGCAAAACTACACATTCTATGTCTAACTAATTCATGAGTAACGCCACGATCACATATAAATCTAGCTGTAAGATATTGAAGAAACATATCAACTTCCATATCTGTTACTAATGTCACATTATTGTCTTTATTTATAGATTCAAATAAAAATAATAATTGAGGATATACTTGAGAAATAGAATATGCGAGACCACCATATTCTTTACTAATCATAATAGCTGTTCTTAAATTACAACTAACTTCCATATATGATTTAGTTCTATCGTCATTTATCATTAAGTCACCATTAATTTCTGGTTGATTATTAATGTATAATAATTGTGTTGCAACACTAGTACTAACATGAAAATAAAAAGGATAAAATTCTAACATAGCCATATGTTTTCTATCCTTTAATTTTTGTACAAATTTAGTATAACTATTATCTGTTATTTTATCTTCAGATTTATAACAGTTTCTAGCTACTAATTCAATATGCTTTAGAGGATTAGAATCATAAGGCATAATTTGTGAAGAAGATTTAATTAATTCCATAATTTAATAGATTATGGGTATAACAGTTAATGTAAAACTAAAATCACGATTCAATACAATCGCTATTTCCCAAGCTTCATCTTCATTATTAAAATGTAAAGCATCTTCAATAGAACTACTCCATTGGTTATTATCAGCATAATACTGTTTGTCAGTAACGTCTTGAATAGCATATTTTTTCATTTTCTTTCAATATTAATTATTATTAAATCCTTATCTGTTTCTACAATAACATCTGTACTTTCTATAAGAATATCTTCACGAAGATTTTCAATATAACAACCACTAGAAAAAGCATCAGCTAGTTCTTTAATAAATTCTGGTTTGTTTGATTTAATTAATATTTCCATTATATTATCCTTTCTTTAATTAATATTTCCTTTACTTTTACAATTAATTCTCCAATAGTACCATTATTGTCAATAGTATAGTCAAAAGTAGCATTATCTAGAGCAATTTCAGAAGGATGATTACTTTGACTATCCATATTAGAATTGAGTTTATATTTAATTCCATTTTGTTCAAAAACAGTTCTATTGCATCTAATAGTAATTCCCTCTCTTTTCTTTACTGCTTCAAGTTCATTAGGAAATCGCATATCAGTAATAATCCAATTAGGATAAATATCTAATATACTATTTCCATCACAATCCCATTTTTCAGTTTTACCTGTATATTCACTAAATAAAGCATTAACCCAAAAATTAGTATGTATTTGATTTCTACAAGCTTCAGTACCAAACAATTGAAGAATATCTCTAACAGTATATTCGTGTTTATATGTAGTTTGCCAATTAATTTTATAATGCTCTTCATATTCTTCTTTAGAACATTGTTTATTGTTCATAATAGGAGTACCATTCATATCTCTATAAAAATAATCAGCATAACCATATCTAGTCCATTCTTCTCCTAATATTCTATTTTTAACTTCAATCTTCTCTAAATCTTCTCTAGAAATATTAAGAATTAGACTAACACATTCTTTAAGTTTATCTGCAAACTTTTTAATTTGCCAATTGGAATATGATTGAAGATATATATTATTAAGAAAATGTTGTTCAAATGTAACTTTACTACCATCTTCATTTCTTAATAAATTCATTGTTTTAAAATCAACCATAGTAAGATATTGTATAATCTTTCCTATAGTATCCTTACCACTTCCTATTTTACCACTAATACCTATTATCATACTTTTAAATTTACATTATTTGTTAATACTATTATACTACTTATAAATTTAGCAGTAGCAAATAATTCTCTAGCTTTTGCAATTGATATTATATTGACACTATTAGATGGTATTCTAGGATAATTAGCTAAAAATACATGATACATTCCATCTACTTCTTTAGAATATATAAAACCTTCGTACATAAATACTAAAGGTAAACCTTGATTAGGATTATTATTTTCCATATAGTTCTCTTTTTATAGTTTCATGAAATCCTATTGTACCATCTGGACTAAGATCATTATTTTTAGTCCATGTATCATTTAAATTGTTTTTATGCTGTATAACCCATAAATTAAGATATGTTTTAATACTAATTAACCAATGTTTATTAGTTATATATAATTCACCAGTTTGTTTATAATGATGATCTCTATATTCTTTAATCTCACTACTTAAACTAGCTCTAATAAGATAGAACCACCAAGGATCAAGTACAATAGCATATTTATCAGCTACACAAAGTTTAGATATAGGATGATTATTTTTCTTAGCATAAAAACGAGAATGAAATAAGGTAAAATTATACCATGTGTAAGTACCACCTATCATAATAGTTTGTCCTCTACCAATATTAGTAGTTTTATGTTTTCTATCAAATAATTTATGCATTATGTCGGCTCCAAGAAAAACATGTATTTCACCTTCATCACCATCCATATTAGATTTACCCCAATATCCCCAGTCATGTACTATAAAAGCAACCCATAATCTAGGATCAAAAGGAAAACCATAAAGTTTCCACCAAGCTATAAATACAATAATAGGATGTATTATAAATTGATGCGCACCAAATAAAAGACTTTTAGTACCTATTTTCATTTTTTCTTTATTAGATTAAACCTCTTTTCAAAATCATTTAAACATTTACGAAGATCATTTATATTTTCAAATCTTATAGTAGTTCTGCCAGTACTTTTTTCTCTATCTTTATCTAAGATATGAAAATTAAATGTATCTGTTGGAAGAGTTCCTTGTGATATTTCTATTATTTCATTAGCGCCAATATCATATGCTACAATAAGTTCAATATCAAATACTTTCATTTTATATTATTAATATTAAACTACTTCATTTACTAATGCCATTAGTTCATCAAGAATATCAATAGCATCATGTTCTTTAGCTATTAATTTTATTCTTTCAAACATTTTCATAATATCTGTAATAGGATATACTAATCCTTTTTTACATTTACTAGCATCTCTAAAAGCACTATTCTTATCTTCATAAATAATAGGCTCATATGGACCATCACTAAATTTATAATTACATAAAATGTGAGGACTTTCCTCTAATTCAATAACTAAATATTTCATTATTTCTTATTTTTAATTGAACAAAATCTACCTTTATTATCTCTATTTGGATAATCACTTAAATTTTGAATAGTTTTAGGTAAAGGAGTATAAGATATTCGTTTATGAATTATACCACCTTGTGCTTTAATTTTCTTTCTTAACGCATTATGGTAAGCAACATCTATCATATTAGCAAAAATACGACGTACAGTACCTTTATGAGTACCATATTCATCTGACATATAAATAACAACTACTAACCCAATACTAGTATAACTAGATACATGAAGTAATGTTTTTACACCTCCAGTTTCTTTATCTTCTACAGTATATAATGTCTGCATATTAAGATTTATTAAGATTAATTTGTCCACTCCCCTTTAAAGAAAGAATGTGCATTAAATTAGCGATTGCTCTACGTTTAGCAATAATATTTATTTGATTAAGTATTTTATCAAATTTATTATGTGCATTATTAAGATTTAAAGCAGCTATATATAAATGTCCAACTTCATATTTTAAGGAAATATGTTTATTAAGAATAGTACAATTAGCTTTACTAATTACTCCATCATTTATATTCATTTTGAACATTTCATGTCCATTATGAACTTTTATATTACGTAATGTTCTATATTGAGTTATACTCATTTCATACATTACTTCTAAATGTTCATCTGTAACATCAAAATTAATCATTGATCTTGAATTTAGATTTATCAGTATAAGGAATACTAAAAACAATACCATATTCTGGATTTCTTAATTTTTGCATTAAACAATTCCAACTACAACCACCATCTTCATGATAAACAACATTAAATTTTGGTTCTCTCCAGTCTTTATTGACAAAACATTTAAATGATTTTTTTACTGTATCATTTAATTTTACAGGAACAGATTCAATATAAGAATTGACTGATCTAGTATCTAATTTAGTATCTCCTAATCCAATAATATCATCAAATGTGAAGTTATGATATTTATATAATAAATTATTTAATTCTATTCTTTTATTACTTAATTTAGGAAATACTAAATATTTATCTAAAGTAATTATAAATTCATCACATTGTTGTTTTGTAAGTGGCGTAAACAATATTATTTTAAGAATATTAGTTTTATCTTCTTTAATAATTAATTGTTCTACTACAGGGTTAGAAGGATAAATATTTTTCATAATTAATTTATAAATTAATTTCATTTTCTATTTCAATTTCAGTTCTTAAATAAGTATATGCTTCTTGCAATAAATTTATTGCATAATCAATACCTTTAGCAGCATGAATATCACATAAATCTTTACCTCCAAAATCATATGTTCCATATTTACCATTAGTAGGAATAAATCTTATCATACCATACTTTCTTTTATGTTCTCCACTAGTTTTTAAACCTGTATAATCAAAGTCACTATTTGTAACAATTGTAGGATAAATATCATATAATTTCATTACAAAATTATCAGATAATATTATACTTTCAGATGTCAGATTAGTAACTTGTATAGTATGTACTTTTTTAATTTTAAATAATAATCTACTAATAAGTAATTTTTCTTTATATGCTTTTGTGATTACTAAAATATCTGCTGGTTTTAATTCATGAATACATTCTATAGGATAAAATTTATTATTCTTTTTAAATCTTGGTTTATATTTATCTTTACCATCTCTAAATGGAAAATAAAGAGTATATAATGTCTTGTTTTCATAATATCCGCTTATCCATGCATAACCAGGATCATTTTCTTCATACGTATAATCACAATAATTGGAAATAAAACTATGTTGTAAAGGAAATATTATATGTTTATATTCATTAAATGGGAGTCCAAAACTATTCCACAAATTAATATCTTTGCTATTCCATAATCTAGGTTCAATATGTATTTGAGTAAAAAGTTCTTGTTTAAGATTAACTATTAAATTAGTATTTTGTTGTAAAGTCTTATTTTTCATACTATATATAATATCTTTACATATGGTAATAAATTCAATACTTTTATTAGGATTTAATGAACGTACTTTACCAACTAAATCAAAACAATCTCCTCTATAACTAGGATCAGCCCAATCATACATTTTCAATTTATATAGATTAGTAGTTCTATCCATTACAGCCATAAAACCTAATGAAGGATCTCTATCATCTCTAAGGGGATTACTAATTTTATAATTTTTATTATTTAAACAATAATTAATATCAGTTTCAGGAACTTCTAAATATGTAGCAAAGATTTCAACTTGATCAAATGTTTCCAGAATGTATTTTTTTAGGTTACTGTTATCAAGTAATTGCATATATAAAATATAAAAAAAAGGGATAGTATTATTTACTACCCCTTTATTAATACTACAATTTTATTTTAAAAGATTTGCAACTTCAGGAGATAATCCACCACCATGTCCAGGTATAACTGTATTACCAGATGGAACTAAAGTTGCTACAAGAGCTAAAGATTCTGTTGGTTTAACTCTAATAATTTTAGGTCCACCAGCAGGAAGTCCTTTATCAACTTTCATAGGTTCAAATACCCCTTGATTAATAAATCTAGAGATAGCATAGTATTTAGCATTTCTCTTAGGATCTTTATCATAATTAGGAAGCATTTTTAACCACATTGAAAGTCCTTTTCCTTCTGCATCAAGAATTTGAGATTTGATGTCTTTTCCATCTCCATTAACAAAAGCAACAAGATAATTAAAGAAATTTTCATATCCTTTAATTCTTTCTGCAGGAGCAGCGATACCAGGAAGATCAAGATATTTAATTTGATCTGCTTTAGGAATATTAACTATATTTCTATAATTAGGACTTCCTGTTAGATTTTCAAGAAAATGTTTAATAGCTTTCCATAATGTTTGAGTATCAACATCAATTTCTTCAGCTTTTCTATTTTCATACTGATCAGTAGTACCTTGAACAAGTTGTTTAGTTCCTACTACTTTAAATGAATGAGTATAAAAACGATCAGGATCATTAACATTGAGTTTGAAATTCTCAAATTCAACTTGTAAAACAGGTACTTTAAGATCTTTAAATTCACCTTTTGTATGATCTTGCTGAGTTACATGGAAATCTATAACTCTAGTAGGAATACAACCTTCATATAAATATCCACCTGCTGGATTCTTTATTGGTTCTAATCCTAGTCTACTAGTTGTTTGTGTATTAATATCAAGTAATGGCATAAGTATAAAAATTAAATTAATAAAAAGAAATATAGGGATAGCTACTTTAAAATAACTATCCCTATCATAATGAATATTCAAAAATTTGTTAGAAAGGACTAGTTATTCGTCTTCACCTTCAGATTCACCTTCAGCACGTGGAGTATGAGCAACAACATCCATTTCAGTAAGAGCATAAACCGGCTGGAATATACCCTTAGAAACTTCAAATTCTGTCAAATCAGGTTCACCTTCAACTTCATTAGGCTGAACAAGTTTTTCAACTTTAAAAGTAACCTTCTGAAGAGCAATAAATGCTTCTTTAGGGTCTTCTTTAGTTCCTGTAACACGTGTGATGCCTTTTCCAGCAGCTACCATATCTTTAACACTAGCTTCAGAAATGTCAGGTTTATTCATCTGAATTGCTGAATAAATTCCAGCATATGAGAAACTTCCACCTTTTCCAAGTTTAGCACCTTCAGTCTGACCTTTACCTTTATCCCATCCACCTGTAAGATACCAACGTGCATTAGAATCCTCTGTAACTACTGAACCTCTATTAAGGTCAATCATTACAATATTAGAACCTTCTGACAAGCCCAAAAGTGCCTGAGCTTTATTATTAAGAACAAATTTGTCTTTTGTGGATGTTACTGTAAGTGTAGGATATGCACTTCCCTGAACCTTACTACCACTCTGAACTGCCTTTCCAACGAAAGATGTAGAAAATCTAGATAATTCCATGTTTAATTTACATTAAGTTTAACAATAAAAATTAATAATAAGAAGAAAAGAATTTTGATGATTAGTCTTTTATTTTTGATTATGTAAAGTATCGCCAATTTGCATTAATGCAGTTTTAGGATATTTCCTTTTATATTGCGATTTTACTTTTAGAAAATAATTACTTATCATCTATTTTAGTTAATTAATAACTTCTGCAACTGTATCAACAATTGGAGCATCTGCTTCTTTAATTAGTCCACTATTTACAACTTCTTCTCTAGTATAAACACCATTAAGAAGATCTGCTGCTATAATTCTACCACCAATACTAATAGTTCTATTAGCCATCATTTGTGGAGTACCATGAATCCAATTGTCTTTACCATTTTGAATTACTGTTCCTTTAGCATCGTAAGTAGGAAGTAATTCTGCTCTTTCAGCATCTAAAGTGCTAAATCTTTGAAAATGAGTTACTGTTCTACCATCAGGATATTTACGAACAAATTTAGCTTTAGTAAAATATCCATGACGTTCTTTAGTAACTACAATTTTGCCAGATGCTTTAATATCACTAACTTGTTTCTTTATATCATCAGGTTTAGCAGTTGTATCAACTACAACATATTCAGATTTCAAATCATCATTTTCATCAAGAATTTTATCTAAATCTAATTCATTATTATCAGCATCACGGTAAATATAAAATGGAGCATAATTACGTAAAAATGGTAAAAATTCAATTTGTGCTTGCATTAATTTAGCACTTATAATATCTACCATTGTATAACTAACATAACCATTTTTAGTAGGAATTGAAACAACTTTTTCAATAGCAGTAGCAATGTCAATACCTAGACTTTTACCCTTCATTACTGACATATAAGTAGCTTGATTCAATTTTTTACCATAAAGAAGAGAACCTGCGAGATTAAGACCAAGTTCCAAACCAGTCATTATACATAATGCTACATCAGCAACATTAATTAATGGCTTACCAGTAGTTTCATCGATTTTTGTAGTACCATCAGCATTCTTACTTTCAAAACCTTTTGAAAAAACTTCACTTGTAGCTACATAAACAGCTACTTCTTTAACTCTTTCAAAATCTTTGATTGTAGAATCTAAATCTCTTTTAATGACACTTATTTCATTATTCATTTTGTTTTATTGATTAGTTTAGTTATTCAAAGATAAATTATATATTTGATATATGCAAGAAAAACTTCACTTTTTTTATTCAGGTGTGGGTAAATTTATTTCATCCAAATTTCTTAGCCATTTTATTGACGATCCGGCTGTTTGTTGCCTTAAAATTAGCTTAGTTTTATCTCTACTTTTAATTAATTCTCCTTCACTATTACTAAAATCATCAAAAACAAGATTATATATTTTAGTAAGTTTATCAGGATTATAAAAATCAACAGTCTTTCCTCTTGCAGTTCTTTGTTGATAGGTCATTGGATTAGTAGTGCCACCTGTACATATTACTTGTTCAATTATAGGAACGTCTAATCCTTCATCAAGAGCTTTTGCAGTAGATAATGCTTGGTAATATCCATTCTTAAATCCTTCTATCACTATTCTTTTTATACTATCTTTACCTAGCATTTTAGGTAATCCTTTTCTATCACCAGTAGCAAACTTAAAATAATCTCCAGTAGTAGGATCAATCATTATTCTAGAATCAATTCTAGAATGGTAACAAGCAACTTTATAAACACCATTAAATCTTGCATTAAGATATTCTGTTATTCTATCTGCAAATATTGTGCTTTCATTAAAAATAATAGTAGGTACAAAGTTCCTAGATATAATTTCAGCTACAGCTTCTAATTTAATATTATTATCAATAAGAATGTCATTACGTTTTCTTACATAATCTACAAATGTTTTAGCTCTAGTATGAATAGCAATAGGACTCCATAATTTATGTAATTCTTCATTTACTGGAACACTGATATCTAAATTAGTATGCCAACCTAACATTAATGCTATAGTATTACATAATTGATCATATGTAACCCATTTATCTTGTCCAGATAGACTGACAGTTTTAAATCCACTACTACATGCTTGTAATAAAGAAAATTCATCATTAAATATTCGTTGATTATTTTCTCTAACTAATAAGTTTAATATAGATTTAAACATAGTTAATGATTCAGTAATAGGTTTACTGAATTTTTCATATTTAGCTTTATCTGTAGCATTAAGATCAAGAAGCCAATTATATTCAATAAAAGGACTAATCCATTTATTAGTTATTGCTTCTTCTTCATTAATAACATCTATAATAGGATATAATTCTTCTATCCATTGAATACCAGAAGGATATGTTCCAGTTAAAGCTAATCTATAATGATGTTTAATTCTTGTACCATCAATCATGTTTTTTCTTTCAGGTGTAAGATATTTCTGAAGTTCATCAACAACTAATAAACTGCATTCATATTGATAATCAGGATTTACAGAAAGAAAATTTGCAGTAACTATATTGATTCTTAATAAATCACTGCAATAACTTTTAAGATTGTCTTCCCAATGTTTTAAGATTATTTCAGAAGGAACAATAACAATAACACTATTGGTAATATTTATATTTAAATGAGGATTGATAATAAATTCAATAGCTTCAAATGTTTTACCAAATCTCATTGGATGAACTAATGTTCCTTTACCTCTAGCATTACGCCATTTATTAGCTCCTTCTATTTGTCTATCACGTCTTGATACATCTAATTCCATAGTTTATATATGATATGTTATAAAAACAGTTTTATCAAAGGATATAAGATCTAACCAATAATGATCTTTTATATTATCAACTTTTGCATCTGGAAATTCTATTAAATCTACATATCTAAGAATACGATGTAATGTATTAATTCTTCTAATATGTACTCTTACAGAATTGTTATTAAACCAGCTAATATTAATTGGTTTAATCTGTAAGTGTTGATTAATTTCTTTAATTAATCTTTCAGTTCTTTTTTTATTAAACATAACATTTAATTATTAAATAACAAATAACCAATTACCACACCAATTCCAGTATCAACAATATCTTTAAAAGTTATAATTTTAGTTTTAACCTCTTTCTTTTGATATACCTTCATTACTTTAGTTTCAGTATCAGGATTAAGATTAGTAATATTAGCATAATATTTCTTCTTAAATAAACTTACTTTTTCATTGCCAATAGTAATATCATAATCATTCTTAATTTTAATATCTAGTGATGTAGTATCTAATCCCATAGTCATATTACCACTATACCAATCATTAACTAATGGTCTTGTATATGTGGGATATAATATTCCAGTAGTAGGATCAGGTTTCCAATTTAAAATTAAGTTTCTTATACTATCTTCTAAATGAATATTAGTTTCATTACTAAGAATTAATGCAGTATTTAAATCACCATTTTCTTTCTTATATCTTTTTACAAGATTTTGTAATCTAATTATGTCATTATCTTTACTAGCTAAACTAATAAACATAGTAGCATTATCAGATTGTAATACTTCAATAGTAGCTTTCTGTTGTCCAAGTTCATTTCTAACTAACTTTAGACTATCAGTTGCAACTATATAGAGTTGTTCAGTTTGTTCAAGATTTTTAAGTCTTTTACTACCAAAATAAAATAAAAGAACTAATAGAATAGTAACAAAAGCACTAAATATAGCAAGTGCTTTAACAAGTAAAGTTTTAAATTTATCTTCCATAGTGATTTAATTTAATTATTTAACATCATTTTCTTTTATAGGGGGTCTTCCAATAAATAATCCTTTAGGAGCAATTTTAGGACGTAAATCTTCTTCAGTGAGTTTATCAGTTTTTGGATTAAAACGTCTAGTAAATGTTATTGATTCATGACTTCTAGTATGATCTCTAAATCCTCTTTTTTCAGTTTGTGATTTAACTTTTACTTCATTGAAATATTTTAATCCATCTTTATATTTTTCTATAGTTTCTTCGGCAGGAATATAAAGATTACTGAAATTAGTAGGATCAAGTTCTTTTCCTTTAAATTTGAGAAATAAAGTAGGATAAATGCCAACTTGTCTAAGATCAGTAAATTCAATTTCTAATACTTCATCACTACCATATTTCTCTTTAACTTTATCTCCAATTTCATAGAGAATACAATTATAGGTTTCTTTTTTACTCATAATTTTCCTTCTTCTATATTATGTGTATATTCTCTCATTAAAAGTAAAAAAGCACTTAATTGTTCTGTTTCATTATTTAATTTAAGTACTGAATCATTATTAAGATCAACCATTATTATCTGTACAATTCTCTTGTTTTCATATTCCAATTTAATTGTAAATTTAGTAAAATCAGGTAACCCAATAATAGCAGTTGTGTAATTTACTGTTGTATTTTCTAGTTTTATCATTTCTTCATATTTTAAATGTTAAATCCAATTTATTTTTGCACCACAATTAGGACAATAATTATGACTAGGTTTTATATCATCATACTCACAATCAGGATTAGTACAAACATAACTAGCACCATTTTCATCATAACTTATATTTGCTGTATCAATTTCTATTATTTCCATAATTTAAATATTATCAAATAATTTACCAATTTGTGAAACACCTTTCTTTCTATTAGTTCTAGCTATTCTGCTAGCTCCAGGACGTTTATATTCTCCTTCAATTTTTAGAAGAATATCCATAGCTCGTTTAATATAATATTGATAATTAATATCATAATCACTCATATCAGCAACTTTAAAATAATCATTAAACGGAGTAATTAAAACTCCTTTAATCATTTGAGCATATTTATCAATATTATCACCATCTACTTTGTGTTTAAGTAATGTACCACCACTATTAGATACATAATATCTTAAGTTTTTAGATAAAGGAGTTACAGTATAATTACCATTTTGAGTAGTATGTAATTGTTTATCATAAACCTCACCGGTTTTTACACTAATACAATAATCATAAATGTCAGTGTGACTACGTATAGTATCTTCAACTCGTATGCCATTTACAATCCATTTATCAATTGCAATTGCTACAACTGGAGCATTAAATCCTTTAGATAATTCAATTTCTATATTGAATTCATCTTTTCTTTTAATAACATCTTCTCCAGTAGGATTAGTTAACCAATCTTCTTTTATAGCAATATATGAATTAACAGATGTTCTGACATATTTAATATAATTAACAAATTCAAGTTCAAGTTTAGTATATTGTTGCCAAGCAGTAACAATTTTATTATAACTATCAAATTTGTCTTTACTAAATCTAGCTAAAATACCATCAGTATTTGCACTTATAACTTCAATTCCAGCTTCTTCAAGTTGCTCAATCATCATCATAAGATATAATTGACCATTTAATGTAACTTGATACATAGCTTTCAGATCAAATAACCAACCATCATATCCCATTTTACCAAACAATCCGCTATTAGCAACAATCTTAACAGCAGCTTCACCAGTTTTAGCAAATTTAGCTTCAGCTAATCTACCTTCTGCTTTTAATTGTTTAGCTTCTATTTTATATTTAGCTTTATCAGTTTTTATCATATTTACAATATGACTGAATGCAACAGGAGCTAAATGTGCTGGACATACACCCTCATTATATATAAGACTAGGATAATAACTACTAACATCGGCATCCCGCATAAATACATTTTTACAATCTGCTTCATATCTAGCTGGACGATCAATACTATGTAATCCACCAGTTCTAATTTTATATCCTTTTTCTTTAAATAATACAGTTTTAACAAACTCTTTATCAATATAAAATTCAGTATTTAATATTTCATCATAAACTTGCTTTAAATTAGATGTTACAAAATTTATTTTTGGATTTAATATTTCTCCAAAATTTATGGTTGTTCTAAGAGTTCTTTTATCTTTAAATTGAAAATATTTTAAACCAGTATATTCCTGATAAAATTTAGCCATCAATCTATCAGCTATACTACTTCTATTTGAGCTTAATACATTAACCCCATATTTAGCTCCAATATCTATTCTCAATTCAAATTCAGCTTTCTTTTTTAAATGTAATGCTCTAGTAATAAGAACATCATTCATATTATAATCAAAAATTAACTGAAATTGATCATTAGTCACAATACTATTTGGTTTAAGTGGTAAATCTTCTATTCTATACCACTTTATATTAATTGCTGATTGTTTTAAACTTTTTCTAGAAATAGTTTCAAATAATGCCATGAATAAATCTATACTTGTCCACCATTGTTTAAACGTTTTTAATTCTTCATCAAACCATCTATAATTAATATCATTGTTATTTATAATTTCATCAGCTAATATTTTAATTCTATCAATAGCCCACCAATGAGTAGATGGATCAAGTACAACATCTTTTAATATATACATTTTCATTAAAAAAAGATCATCAAATCTTATATTATTAAATCCTATAAGTAATTTAATATCTTTCATAAAATCATAAAATTCAATAGCATCATATCTATCACTATGTAATACAAATTGTTTGTAATCCATATGGGAAAGTGCGTATTTTTTAGTCTGAACATCTTTATTAATATCAGCTTCAATATACATATCAATCCACTCTTGTTTAGTAGTCATGTTGAGAAACAAGAAACTCACATAATTATTAAACACCTCTATATCATAATACGCACCTACCATATGAATCAATTTAAAAAGGTCTACTAAAATTACTAAAACTAAGAACTCTTTGTAGATATTTTTCATTTGGAATACTATCTACAAAAATATCAAAATTATTAAGTTGAAGATAATCAGTAATTGGACGACCATTGCCATCCTTACTAATTTTCTGTCCTTTACTATCTAGAAATGCTTTGGTATTTTCAGTACCAAGTAAATGTGACATAGCAAGTATGCCACTATTAGTAATAAACCATTTACCAACTTTAGTATTATTATACTTTTTAAAGTATGGTTGCATTTCTATTACTTGATCTTTTAGATATTGCATCATTATAATGTCTTGAAGGGTACTATCATTTAAGATAATTTTATATCCCCCTTCATTATTTAAATGTGCAAGACCTATTTGCTCTCTAGCACTATTGCCCATCTGATAAGCTCCTATATATTGGCTACCTGATTTTTTTCCATTTTTATCAGTATTTATTCTTCTAGCTTTATAATTCAAATTAGCTTCTAATGATCTAAGAGCATAAAGATAAACGGGAAGGTCATCTTTTATTACAGTTTCTACAATTGTAATAGTATCTCGGACAATAATTGGACTATTACTTTTGCTAGCTACCACATCATTTTCAGTAAATAATGATGTAACTATAGCAATAATAGGAAGCCATAATATTAATAACCATTTCCATCGTGTCTTTTTTGGTGTATCCATAATTAATTATTTAGTGAATATTAAACTTTATATTGTTCAGATAATATATTGAATAAAATAATAAATTATAAATTGAAATTAATAGTATGACCTGGATTAATATTTCTATATAATGTTAGTAAAGATAAAAACGCATGATAAATAGCAATTCTATTTTCATTAGAATTGATAGCATGACTAGGATCAATCATAAATAATATAACTCTGTTATTATGAGCAATATATTTAGAATTAATTGTTGCTATATCAATAAAAGTATTTGTAAATGCTAATTTAAAATATGATCTCAAAGCAGTATTACCTACAAGAACTATAATTTTAGGATTTATGGAAATAATTTCATTTTCTAAATATCCTCTACAATTATATATTTCATTATCTGTAGGATGTCTATGACTTGGAGTTCTACATTTAACAACATTAGTAATATAAATATCATCTCTACTAAAATTAAATAAATCTAAGTATCTCTGAAATAACATTCCTTCTTTTGATATAAGGGGAATATTGTTTTTAATTTCAAAAGCACTTGGATTTCTAGCGATAAACATAATATTAGCATTTAAATTGCCATCACCAAGAAGTGGATGATGATTATTTATAAGGCAAATATCACATTTAGAACAAGTAAATTCTGTCATATTACATCTAATTTTTCTAATAGTTTTTTTCTAAATCTCCATAATACTGTACCATCTTCTCCAGTGATAATACAGTTTCCCATAAGATCAGTAAATAATTCTGTTTCTACAAAAGGAATATCATTGTATGTAGAACGATATTTAACAAATATTCGATCTTTATCAAGTCTAAGATCTTTTAAATATAGTTTATTTCCATCATTATCAGCTGGAATACAACAAATACTACTCATTTTTTTACTATATTAGTTGTTTCTTTTCCTTTAACATGAACTTTTCTAGTAATATGTTTAAATTCAGTATCATTTGGACAAAGCATTTTTCTAACTTCTGACATTATAAAGTCAAGAATACCTAAAAGTTTAAATCCCTCAAATCCAGTATTATAACGATGTAAACTTCTACTTCCATCTTTGTAAATAAGCTCTACTATAGTAAATCAATTTTCTTCTACTATTGGATTATCACTTGGAATATTAGCAACAAGTCCACCAAATTTCTTTTTTATCATAGGAATTTTAACTTTTAAACAATCAACACATTTAGGATCTCCTACAGGAGTATCACAAAGTTCACATATTTTATCTTGTTTTGTTGTTTTCATATCATTTTAAATTTAAGTAAATATTACAGAATTTGGAAGTACGAGAAATAGCAGTATAAATAAGTTTATTTCTTACTTCTATTGCTCTAGGTGCAAAATGACTATTCACTACAGGCTTACCACTAGTATAATATAACATATCATTAAGATCAATAAAAGTATTTGCAATGGTACTACCTTGTAGTTTATGAACAGTTAAACTAAACGCATAATCAATATCCTTAGTTACATATGCTTTTATATTATCACCATCTTTAATTGGAAAGGTAACTAAATTCAAATTAGAATCTTTATATTTATAATATTCTCTCCATTTAGCAGATTTATTACTATAGTGAGCATATAAAGCATTATAATATTTGCGTTTAACTAGATTATAATATACTAAAAATGATGTATCCCGATGATCTACTATATTAAGATCAACTTTAGTACCACCATGTCTAGGCATAATTTTAACAGCATAGGATTTAAATCCTTCTTCTGACATTCTAGGAATTACTTGAATAACAACATAATCTTCACTATTGATAATTACTGTTTCATTGAATTCATCAGTAATAGTTTTATATCCAATAAGAAGATCATTTATATCAATTAATTCATCTGTAGGTATACCATTATTGAAATGAGCTGATACAGCTTTTCTAATTTCAGTATTATATGCAAAAACAGTATCATTTTTCCATGCTGCAACTCTACCATGATCAGGATCATCACTAAATTCAGTACTTTTAAAACAATCTATTGCATTGTTTAAAAATTCAGTACGATTAGTATATACTTTATATCCCTCTCCAACAGGATTTATTCTAGTAGGATTATCAAGTAAATATTGAAGATGCTTAACACCATCAGTATCTATATCTTTAACAATAACTTCAAGTAATTCTGTTAATGGATTATCAGTATTTTGTCGTATTATTTCTACTAATTCATATTTGTTTTTAAGATTGAATGTAGGACTGATTGTAACATCATTATCATTGTATTTATTAACAGGTGGTAATTGCTTTGGATCACCAACATAAAGAAGTTTTACTCCTAAATCTCTAGCTCTTCTTACATTCAAATCATGTAATGATGCATTAACCATACTACATTCGTCAATAACTACTATCTTATAATTATTCATAGTAGGATTACCAAGGGCATCAAATTTTACATTATTTAAATCAAAATCTTCTAGATTAATATTAGGACGAAGACCATGCAAACTTTGTAATGTTTTGCCCTTTCTTCCAGTACTTCTTTCAACTTGTCTTACAGCTTTATGAGTAGGAGCAGATACACAAATAGGATGTTTAACAATCTTATCTATAAAATATTTAAGAAGATAAGTTTTTCCTGTACCTGCTCTACCAGCTAAAACAAACAGAAGATCTTTAGGATTATTATACCAATCAGCAAGTAAATCAAGAGCTTTCTCTTGATCTGATGTAAATCCATAACCACCATATTTAGCTACTTTATCTACAAAGTTTTGCATAACTAAAGATCTATAAAGTCTAATTCTCCTTCATCTTCATCATCATCAATATCAAGATTTTCAATATCTTTATCGGTTTCAAATGGAAAACCTTCTTCTCGCAATCTAGCATCACACATTGCGATTACATCATCTTCATCATCACAATTATGTAAACTATTGATGTCTGGAAGATTATCCCATGTTGTTCCTGCTTTCTTCTCTAAATAAGTATCAGCTATTGCTTTCTTTTCTAAGTAAGTCATGATTTTAGTATTTTAGTTATAATAAACAGTTCTTATTTGTCCTTTTCTAGTTTTATATACAACTTGATTAAGTTCATTTTCTGTTTTAAAATTAGAAGCAAGTTCAGATACTACTAATTTAGCAACTTTTCGTGCAACATCTATATTTTTTGTCATAATTTAAATAGTTTAAAATGGAACATCATAATTTTCAAATAACCAAGCAATTCCAAGTTCATAACCATGAATAATAGTTTTAACTTCATTATATTCAAATTTATAATGATTATATTGCATATTATTCACACCATGAATAGGAATTTTTCTATCATCACTAAATTGAATTATATATCCTTTTGTATTAACTATAATAATTAAATGATATAATGTTTCAAAATATTCTAGATATACACCTAACTGCATAGTAAATGGTAAATCCTGAAATACACTCAATGAATTAGGATAACGACCATCATACCATTGTATAAATGGTCGCATAGCACTTTTATTGACTAATAGTTTCTGAAATAACTGATTCATGATTTCTAGATTTAGATTGATAAAATACACCATTAACTATCTTACCATATATAGTCATATTATGCCAATATTTACCCCAAAATCTTAAAGTCATTTCAAGAACATCTTTATCAGGTTGTTCAGGTGGCATATAAGGTTTTCTATGCCAAGGAGTAAAATAAGTATTTGTAGGTAGAGCATATATCCATTTACAATTAGTAAGATCATCCCAACCATCAATTTCAACTATAGTCTTATTATCTACTCTACCTACAAACTTACCATTTTTCCAGATAGCTTTAACTTTAACTCTTTTACCTAGAAGTTTTGGAATTTGTTCTGGAGCTTTAATTGTTTTACCTATAAATGTAAACATAATTTAACATCTTATTGATAATAGTATAAAATAATCTTGAGGTAATAATGTAAAAGAATTACGAGTTAAAATAAACTTACCTTCTTCAGTATTAATTGTATAATAATGTTTGTCTAATTTACTAATAACTCCTTCAAGTTTAGTAATACCATTAGCAAGAACATATACAGCATCAGTTATAATCACATTGTTCCCTTTTATAGGTGTTTTCTTATAAGTCATTTTATCAACAGTAATTTGGCCAAAACCTTTATTAGGATCAATTTTAGATAATAATGTTGAATAACTGTATTTCCAAATATTACCTCTTAAATAAGAAGTATTGTAATAGGGATATATATTCTTGTAATTAGCAATTAAATCTTTAAGCCTAAAATTTAATTCAGATTTAATAAAATCATCATACCAATATACAATAGCAAGTTCTTTATTTGTAAAATGATGTATATATCCAAAACTATTTAAAGTTTTAGATATTGGAGTAGTTTTAGCAGTAATAAATGTATTCTTACTAAAATTCTGTTTACTAAGTCTAAATGTTATCATTTTAAATAGTTTAAAGTTAAAACAAAATTTTGAATAAATGATCTAGAGGTACTACTTATTTGATAGTGCTAATAAAAATATTTTATATTTTACACTATATGTATGATAAAAATTGAAGTTCAACAAGTAATAACAGAAGCAAAATCATTTATAGAAAATAGAACTTTTGTTATTTTTGGATTACTTAATAATTATGAATATATTAATAATATAGTATTTATTATTCTCCATATTTCCTCAATTAAAGAAGCAAGAGAACGCAAAAGTATATATAATGAAGAAGTTAATAATACTCTTTATAATTCTCTTGCCCATATTGTTTTCAAATTAATACTTAATAGTTATACTATGATATTGTGTAGACAAATTAGCAGGTGTACCTATTCTAAATGCTTTAACTTCTTTAAAAGGATCATTTGCAGTTCCAGTTACAGATTTTGGAGCAGGACCACTAAGTTTATTAGATTCACTTTTACCACAATATTTTTTCTTAAACTCATCACTTTGAGTATAAGCATAAACTGCTTTTTGTTTAGCTGTTTGTTCAGCCTTCCATTTAGCATAATCAGGATTCATATATGTAGCTGAATACACATCAACATAAGTTGAAGGACTACAATTAGTAAAAGCAAGAGTAATAAATACTATTGCAATTACAAAACAAATAATAGGAAGTACATTTCTTTTCATGATTTTGTAACTTTATTAAATTTCTTTATAAAATCATTTATTTCTTCATTGAGAGTAATAGTATCATTAATTGCTGCATTATTAGCAAAATTCTGAATTTTTAAACCAGTAATATACTGATTAAGCGCTATACGTTGATCAATAGCAAGTTTTTCAGATGCTTCAATGAGATATGTATCATCTTGACAATCAGTTTTACCAAGAAACTCATGACAAGCATCACGAAGATCTTCTCTTAATTGATCTGCAAGAGTTATTTCTTCATTACGAAGAACTCTCACTACAAAATTAGGTTTATTTATTTTCATAGTTTATATAAATAATTTAGTTACCATTGTATCTTGATTAGCTTTAATAGCTTTAGCAAGTTTGTCAAGAAGAAGTTTATCATAATAAGAAAGAAATTGATTTATCTCTTTATCAAGCTGTTCTTTTGTATCAAGTTTATGACTATAAAAACGTCTATCATATACACTATTAACTATCCAAATTTCTGTATTATGTATTTTTAAACAAAATGGATCAACTATTGCACAATTAGGATTAGCAATAATTTGTCTATAAAGTTCGATGACTTTAGGATGAAATAATTTGGTTAATTGACTATTACTTTTATCTTTAACAATATCAAATTCTTTCATCATTAAATCAACTAATAATTCACTTAGTTGTTTATCAGTAATCTTTCCTCTTCTATTTGTAATAATTACATTAATACAAAATAGAATAACTGTTCCAATAAATAAAATATACATTATATTTATGAAGTCATTCATTGTTTCCATTAGTCTATAAGTTTAGCAAGTTTAATTAATATCTCAAAATACTTTACTACAATAAATACACACATTAGTATTATTCCAAAGAAAGCAATTATATGATAAATTCTATATGGATTATTACTAATATTAATGAGTTGCATAATACTCCAAAGAGTACGATAAGCCACATACATAATAAGTGTAAAGACAACACCTAAAATTAGGATATAGAGTAAGATTTGTAACATAATAAATAGATTTAATTTTTAGTAATAGCAACTTCTTTAAAACTAATTATTTTACTACCAGCATAAGTCTTATATTTTTCAGAAAATTCATCAGCTATGTTTTTACTAGTACCTTCTATTATTTCTCCTCCTAATGTTATCTGAATAATTCGTAATTTAGAAACATTAAATGTTCTTTGAGTCCAATTAATAGCTATAGAATATAACAATCTAGCAGCAAAAATACTAGCAAAACAAGATACTTTACCACACATAGGATGATAAGAATATTTATCATCCCAAGTTTCATCATTACATTCAATAATTCCTAATAACTCTAATTTTAATGTTTTACATAATAAGCTAGTTCTTTTAGCAACATAACCTATATTTATAGGATGCCCAGTAAAATATGAATAATATTTACCGTCTTTTTCAACTACTAATTTATAACCAGTAATTGTTTTTAAATTTGTAGGATTAGCAATATCGCACATCTTATTTTCTTTTAAATTTAACTTCTTTAAATGATAATATTTCACTACCAGCTAAAATAGATTTATTATTAAATTTACCTTCAACTATTGAACCACCAATTTTCATTTTAAGAAAATGATTACAATTAACTGTATCAGCAATAGCGTCTTTTAATTTTACATATCCCATAGTTCTATTTATAGCTAATGGATTATTTCCAACTGGTATAAAACCAAAGCGTCTAGGAATTAAATCAGTATCTATAGTGGAACCGTCTACTATTCCTAACTTTATAGGAAATCCTACAAAATAAGAATAATAAGTACCGTCATACTTTTCAACTGCTTTATAAATAGTAGCAGTTTTACGTTTAGTAATTCTAGTTAGATTACACATAGTTTAAATACTTTACCAATTTAGTTATGATAGGTTTAATTTGTCTAGTAAGTAAACACATAGTTTTAAGTTTTAAATAGTTTATAAGTTAGATTCAATCCAATTAATATCATTTGATGTATAAGAGTTAGTTAATCGTTCACAATTACGTTTATGTAAAGCAATTACTTCTTCTCTTGTCCAGCTATCTTTAACTGCTTTAATGATGATAGTATTGTTTGGAGTGAGTTTAAGAATAGCAGGAAGAATTATAGCACCTACATTATCTTTCCAATCTTCATATTCAGAATCATATTCAACTATCACTTCTTCAATTTTATTTCCTTTGTTATATTCACTGACATAATAGTTAATAAATGATTGAGGAATAGAAGGAAGACTACTATAATATGGACTTAAATTACCAATTCCTTTAATAAAAATATTAAGAGAAGAATCAGTTGAAGCAATAATCTTTGCAAAATCTCTTGTAAGATGAAAGTCCAGTTGTGCTTGTCTTACACTGTCTTCAGATATAACCAAATACCAATCACCTTCCTTAATCTCATCATCAGATAAGATATAAAGATGTTGATTATGTAAATCTTTACATTTATTATAACCTAAATGATTATAATTAATATAATTTCCAGTAAATAATATCTTTGCTTTTTCATTAGTAGGAAGCATAACTACTTTACATTTTTTAAACATAATTAAATAGTTTTAAATAGTTAATAAATAAGGAATTACACATATTATTAATTAATATGGTATTGTTATTTTAACTTCTTCTTGATTTATTTCAATAGTCATTGTACTAAATGCTTCTAATAGATATGGTAATACTTGTAAAAATATTGATTTATCTATTACATGACTCGTTGAAGTTATATCTGAATGACGATATGCACTATGAAAACCAATAATATCTATTACTTCTGATCTTACTTCTAATGGTTGTAAAAATAAATTAGGTAGTTTTGGTAAGTCTTTTAATGCTAAACCATAATCAGCTAATATATTAACTATCTCTTCAATAGTTTTAGATGATATTGTTTTCAGTGCTTTAAGGTCAGTCAGTGTCATATCTGTTAATTGCTTAACATATACAATATTATTAACATGTAGTGTGTTTAAGCATCTAATTGAGATATCTAAATCAAATGTTCTTTGTGGTGGTATTTTATTCATAGCAGTAAGTATTAAAGAACAACTATATCAATATCAATATTGTAATACCGAATGGTATAATGCAATGTATCATCAATATGATGTTACATTCAATATTATATTTATTCATATTATATCATATTATCTTCATAGATTTACTGGAACTACTTTAGATAGATATTGATATAGTTGTAGTGATTATTTTCTTCTTAATTTTGGAACTATCCCTGACATTGATAATGTAGGATTATTAAGAACTGTATGTATAATATGTTGAACTTGATCACCAAATGTAAATCCTTCTATAGTTGATAATCCTTGATTATTGTTTGCACTTGAATACATAAAACAAGCAAGTAACATATTTTTTACTTCTTCAGGTGATAATAACATTTCAGTTGCTGCTGTAAATCCTAATATAAATGTTTGTATATCAGCTGATGTTATTGAAGGATATTGCTTTTGAAAAGCTTTTAATGCTTCATTACATCTTTGTGTATTAGCTTTTGAAAGTGCCATAATAAATAGTTTTAGTAACGTTAATAAAAATAGTTGTATATAGTATAGAAATTATTATCAATTTTAATTAAAATAAAAGAGCCAATAGATCTATAAAGACAACATATCACAATTATAATGAAGATGTCTATTGTAATAATTTAGATGCTATTGGCTCTAATGATATAAGTGTTAAAGATTAAACAAGATGTAAGTAAGAGAAAAAGTAGCATTTAGAATAGATCTGAAATGTAGAGATGTAATAGACCTTCGCATTTACTTTGCATTAAGTAATATCACATCTACATTATCAAATTGTTTAACTTGCTTAATCATCTCATTTACCATACTATTTTCAATCACATCAATCACTTCATCACCTTGATTAATTATAGCATATCCTACTCTCTTCATGCTAATAATAATATTATTACTTTCACATAAAGGTGCTAGATGTATTTCACGTTTACCAACAGTTATTATCATAGCCTTTGTATTAGGTGTTTAAATATCAATTCATATCACATTTGCCGATGAAAAAAAGGTGCTGACATCACTATCAGCACCTCAACCAACCATAACAAAACAAACCTACTTAACACCTTCCAATACAGGTTCACTTTTTCCCTTCAACAATTCGTCAATCAGAGAGTTCTGATCTTTCCAGTTGATATTCTTCTCAATAGTCTTATCAACCAGAGTCTTGGTAACACTATCAGGAAGGATCACACTGTCCACATTGCAATTAGTAGATGTTTTGGTGTATTCCTGTTCAACACCTTCACCATCCACATACTTATCGCCCTTCTGATGTTCAGTGCAAGAAAGGGAAGCAACACTCTTGCCAACACCTAAGTAAATAGCAAGATCATTCCATGCTTCACGCCCAACGGATCTGATACCATGCATGCTAGCAAGATTGTTAAGCTGTTTACCTGAAAGCTCAATGGCATTGTTCTCTGCCTGACCTTCAGAATGCGGAAGAATGTCCATAAGAACAAGAGCTCCTGCCCGTGTACCTTTGACCTTGTTAACAGCACTCTCAACTTCACGTTCAGTTGGATAAACACGAAGGAAATTAACACGAACTGTCTTAATTGTTTTCATAAAGTTTTAGAATTTAAATGTTTAGAAACAAAATTATGATTAACCCCAGAAAATGATGACGGGGCATTTCATTGTCAAACTCTAGTAGGGGGTAATGAATCAGGAGGTTCATGAGTACAATTACATTTTATCACTATCTTTCTTTTTAAAGGGGTATTTCAATTAACTTTAGTAAATCTTATAGAAGTTAATTTTTAATATCATAATTTTTAATTATATTTGATTATTTTTTATCATTATTTATATCACTTTAATTTTTACAATAATTTACAATATTTTTATCTTATTTTATTATGTTATTATCATTTTAATTAAATTTAAATCTTATTTTAACATTTATATTAGTACTAAATCTCTTATTTTTCAAATTAATAGATAAATTATAATATAAGTACTAAATTATCTATGAATTAACTTTATTTACTAGTGCTAATGAAAATATATTAAAAAAAATTTGTTTATATTAAAAAAATTTTATAACTTTCGCAAGTATTTATAGAAAATAAATAAGAAGGGATAATAGTATGCAAGCATTAAAAGATCCAGATGGTACTTATAGTGTTAGAAAATTTGGTGGTTATTTATCACTTGGTTTATTAGCTTATTTAATTATTAGTTTTACTATAGCTAATGATTTCAAAGTTGAAGTTCCTGCTGCATATTGGGGTGGTGTTTATCTTATAATTGCTTTTTATTTTCTTAAACATACTTTTAGTAATTTAAGAATAGGTGGAACTAATAATTCGGGTAATGGCTCTGATATGTCTAAGATTTGAGATTACACTCTATTTAATGTTTCATTGATTGGTTTTAGTTAGGGGAATACCCCTAGTGCTCTTGCATCTAGGGGTTTTTCTTTTAATGATAATAAAGATTATATTATATAAAGTATTGTTAAACTAAATTAATTATTAAAATGGAAAACAGTGAACGTGGCAAATCTTTAGTTAATGTTATTCCTAGAGGAAATAATGTTTTACTAAGAATGAATTTTAAAGCAAGTATTCTTGCACTTGCTAGTGGAAAACCTGAAGAAAAGTCTGATGAAAAAGTTACATATATTGTAGCTGGAATTGGACCACTTGTTAAAGATCTTATTCTTGGAGAAGAAATCAATTTTAAAATTGCACAAGAATATGTAGATATCCCTGTAAAAGGAAATGAAAGAAGTATAAAAAGTCTTATTGATTTTTATAGAAGTATGCCTAAGAAAGATCTTACTGCTCTTCTTGAAACTGGTGATAATAAAGCTGATGTTGTTCAATATGGTATATTTCCTGAATTTCAAATTTTAGCACATATAGAATAATATGAAATTACAATTAGATTTAGATAATAAAGTTATTCGTATAGAAGATAAAGTTAATTTATCTGAATTATATGATGTTCTAAAAAAACTTTTTCCACAAGGAGAATGGAAAAAATTTAGTATTGAAACTAATACTAAAATAATATGGAATGATCCTATAAATATTCCTATTTATCCTATTTCTATATATCCTAATCCTTGTCCAACTCCTTGTCCAATAACTCCTTACCCATATCCTTGGTGGGGTAATCCTATTATTATTTGTGATTCAAATACTGCTAATATAGATTCTAATAATTATAATATTCACTATACTCTTAATAATGGTGTATATAATATTGAAGTGTGAAAACTAATGATGAAGTATTTGAAAAGATTGTAGAGTCTGTAAAACGGGCTCTACCTTTTTTTCATTCTCATAAACGTAAAGCTAGAATATATGCTAAACGTTTTTTAAATGGATTTTCAGATAATGATAGAGAATTTATTTTAAAAGAAATACTTCATCAACAGAATAGAAGTATTATTAAAGCTATTGGTAATAAAAAAAATATTGCAATTCCTAATATAGGATCTTTTCAGTATCGTGAATCTTTAGAAATTATACGACAGATAAAAGATGATGTTAAAAAGGAAATGGATATTGATGATCTTCGTAAAGTAGATCAGACTATTTATAATATTGCTAATGATAAAATTCAAGCTAGAAAAAAAGAAATTTTACTTCCTTTATATTTCAAACAACATGGTGTTAAAGGTAGTAGTATTAATCCTGATTTTCTAAAGAAATGACTACTAATCAAACTATATTTTTTGATGAAAGACTTCATAAATATACTGATAATCGCGGTAATGAATATACTAGTACTACTACAGTAATTGCTAAATATTATGAAGAATTTGAAACCGATAAAGTTGCTCTTGCTTGTGAACGTATAGGTAGAAATCCTATGCACCCTAATTATCAAAAATATAAAGGTAAAACTGCTGAAGAAATTAAGTTAGGATGGACTAAAATAAAAGATGTTGCTTTAGTTAATGGAAATAAAAAACATAATTATTTAGAAGATACTGTTAAGAAAGCTACTCATTATAGAACAATAGAAGGTACAGATTTTATTCAAGATAGATTATTTACTATAGAAGATATAGCTAATAATACATTTGGCGCTATTGATATAGAATGGTTTTTAACTAGTGGTATAGCATTTAGATATCCAATTATATATAATGCTATAATTGTTTTACATAATAATGGTTTTAAATTTTATGCTGAAGTTGGAGTATATAATACTGACTTTCTTATTTCTGGTAAGATTGATCTTATTGCTGTAAAAGATAAAACATTTATTATTATAGATTGGAAAACAAATAAAGATGATATTAGATATGAAAGTGGTTATTTTGAAAAAGATATAAATGGAAAGACTACTGCTAATTTTATTCATACTAATAAGTATATGAAATATCCTTTACATTTTCTTGCGGATAGTACTGGTGTTCATTATAATCTACAAGTAAGTGGATATGCTTGGCAATTAGAACAATTTGGATTTACTAGTATAGGTAATATAATATATCAAATTAGAGAAACTGAAGATGGTTATGTAGAGAAAGTTGATAAAGTTAGTTTATTTGATTATAGAGATTATAGTGCTTTGATGTTTAAACATCATTTTAATAATAGATCACTTAAAGGTCAATTAAAAATGTTCAATTAAACTTAGTATTATGGAAACAAGAAATGTTTTTATATCTGCTGGACATAGTAATGTACCTGGAAAAGATATGGGTGCAGATGGTATAGGTGGAATTAAAGAAGGTAATTTAACAGTTGAATTTCGTAATCTACTTATTAAAGAATTACATAACCTTAATAAACTTGTACTAAGTGATGCAGATGAATATGTAACTAGAGAAACTGTAGCTATTATTAATACAACGCTTAAATCTAGAGATATTGCAATAGATATTCATTTTAATGCATATAATATAGAATCTGCTAGAGGAACTGAAATATTAGTTCCATTTAAATCTACAGAATTTGAACGTGGTCTTGGTACAGTATTAGCTGAAAATATAAGTGCTTGTCTTAATACTAAAAATAGAGGTGTTAAAACTGAAGCTGATTCTGTTAGAAAACATCTTATGTTTATGACACCAAATTGTGAAAATTTATTAATTGAAATTTGTTTTATTACTAACAAAGCAGATATATTAATGTATGTTGCAAAAAAACAAATACTTGCTCAGATTGTTGCTAAATGTATATTTGATTATCTTACTAAATAATTTATGAAGTATTTTAAACTTGTTGATGGGATAGTACAACTTGATCATGATGGCATTGGATTAAATCCTAATGTTAAGAAAATATTATCTCGTGACAGAGGTGGTAAAGTAACAGGCGATCCTGATGGTCGTCTGAAACTTTATGCTTTTAAAGAGTTTACATATATTTATTTTAGATGTGACTTTGAAGCATATCCTGCACAACATGGTTTAAGTGAAAAAGAAGCACATGTATATGCTGCTAAACAAGCAGGTCTTGGTAAAGATTATGAACCTGATGAATTAATACTTACATTTATTAAACAATATGAACGTGAACATCTTACTGCAACTAAACAAGCTATTAAAACACTTATTCGTGTATTTACTCTTAATGAAAAGATAGTAGAGAAGATTGAAAAAAGTCTTACTGCTACTTTAGATTTATCTACGTTAAATGCTCAACAAACTGCTGAACTAATAAATTATCAAAAACAACTTATTGAAATTGCAGTAAGTGTTCCTAGTACTGCTAAAAAACTTAGAGAAGCTATGAATCTTTTAGAAGAGGAAGAAAAAGTTACAGCAGTTATGCGTGGTGGACAAGAAAAAGGATCTAGTTTTGATCCTGGAAATCTAATTGAATCATAATGTGGCATGTATTTCCAATTAATGATCTTAAAGAACATACTTTAAATGAAAATTGTGATTGTAATCCTATTGCATATCTTTTAAATAATGGTAATATAATGTATGTTCATAATTCATATGATGGTAGAGAATATATTGAAAAACTTTTTGTTGCATTTAATAAGAATTAAATGATTAATCAAGAAGTATATAAATATATTCCTGGATTACATCCTTTTATAGATTATGTATTTGAAGATAAATCATTTTATTCTTCTGCTGCATCTAAAGGTTATATTGATTCTGATACAGATTTTCTTGTAGGTGATTCTGGTGGGTTTTTAATGAAAATGGATTTTGTGTTTGTTAATACACATCTATTTAATGAAGTAGCTAAAATCTTCCAAGAAAGTGCAAAGAGTGATTTATTTAGAGTTTATTGTTTTGATAAAGAAGGTACTATAAGTTACAGTACGTTTTGGAAGCGTGAAACACAACGCCGTAGAGGTGGTATGACTGCACCTTGTAAACTTTATCGTAAAGATATTGATGCTTATAATAATTGTGCAACAGATGAAGAACGATTAGATTATTTACATCCTTTACATATTACTGGTGACCATTATAATTATTTAAATTATGGTCGTATTCAACGTACACCCACAAAAAATGAACGTGATGAATTAGATAAAGCTGGTAAATTTAAACAAAAATTAGTTGATGGTTTTCCTAGATTTTGGGATGGAGATTATTGGAATTTTAAAACTGATGAATTTATAGCTAAAAATGGTCTTCATTTATGTAAGGGTAAAGCTAGACGTAAAGGATATTCTCATAAGAGAGGCAGTCAAAGTGCAAATACTATAAATTTAAATCCTATAGTAACTATTGTTCTTGCTGCATATGATATATCTTATCTTACTGCTCCAGGTGCTACTAGTTCAATGTTGAAAACTAATCTTGACTGGTATGAAGATCATACATATTGGAAAAGAGGTTATCTTAGTGAAGATTTAACACAAATTGAATTAGGTTATAAACTAACTAAAACTGGAAATAAAAAATATGGATTTAGAAGTAAAGCAATAAGTGTTACTTGCAAAGATAATCCTGATGCTGCTATTGGTAAAGCAGCTGTTGAAATAGATTTTGAAGAATCAGGAAAGTTTCCTAATCTACAGCAAGCACTTAATGTTACTTTATCTGCTACTGAAGCTGGTGCTGAACATGTTGGTACTATAAGAGTATATGGAACTGGTGGTACTAAAGGAGCAAATTGGGTTGATTTTAGTAATACATATTTTAATCCTATAATTAATGGTATGATGCCTTTTGAAAATGTTTGGGATAAAGGATTACGTCATGCTGTTTGTGGTTTCTTTCATCCACAGATTTGGGATTATGAGCCATATATAGATGAACATGGAAATAGTTTTCTTACTAAATCATTTTTACTTGATGCTGAAGATAAATTAGTTAAACGTAAACATTTAAAAGGAGAAGATTATGCTGTATATTGTTCTCAAAGAGCTAATTCTCCAAGTGAAGCATTTAATTTAGAAACTGAAAATATATTCAGTAGTACTGAATTAAATGATATTATTAAGTTTATGAGAGCTAATGAAAGCACATTAATATATCGTGAAGGGCAATTTGATAATATTGTAGAAAAAGGTGCTGATGGAAGTATAAAAAGATCATATGTAGATTTTTTTACAAATGATCAATTACGAGATAAAGGTGAGAAAATTCATCCATATATTACTAATGTTCCCTTTAAAAAAGAAGATGATGTTTTTGGAGCATGGAGAATTTATCATGAACCAAAAAGAATTAATGGTCTTATTCCAAATAATTTATATTATGAAGTTATTGATAGTGTTGGTATTGATAAAACTATAAAAGAAGTAACTACTAAAAATTCTCTTAATGCAATATTTGTTCTTTCATATCCTAATGATATGGGAGTTCCAGGAGATCAAATACAGGCTGTATATGTTGGAAGAAGGAATGATTCCCAAGAGGCTTGTTCTATTGAAGCATTAAAAGGTTGTGAATATTATAATGCTAAAGCTCTTCCTGAAACAGATAGAGGTAGTGTTATACAAGATTTTAAACGATGGAATAAAGTATCACGTTTAATTAAAAATCCATTAGCTGTTGTTAATAATAAAATTACTGATTCTAAACTTAATGAATATGGAGTTTTTATTGGTCAAGGAGATAATGCAGTAAATGGTCTTATACAACTTAAACAATGGCTTTATGAAATACTTAATGTCAATGAGGATGGTAGTTATGTGTATCGTTTACACTATATACCTGACTTACCTACATTATTAGAGCTACAACAATATAGTATTAAAGGTAACTTTGATAGGATTAGTGCTTTGCGAGTTCTTACATTTGAAAGAATGGCTTATGTTATTAAGAAGAAAAAGCCTAGTTATCAACAAGGACAAAAAACTTTTTTAAGTGATCTTGGATTATATGCAGTAAATTAAACTATTATGACCGAGTTTCTAAATCAACGAATATCTAGAAGTGCAAAAGAAGAAGATTCTTTTTACAAACCTACATATGATTATCTTGTTAATAAAGCTATTTCTTTAAATAAGAAAGATGATATTACATTATGGTTAGAAGCTGCTAATGGTATTATTAGTACTACATCATTAGATTATTTAATAAGCCCTTTAAAAGATACAGAAACTAAAAAAACTTTAGCTAAACTTCCTGGTGAACTTAGAGATACTGATTTAATTAATACTGTAAGAGAACGTAATATTGGTGAATATATTGGATTACCATATAAATTTACTGTAAATGTATTTAATGGAGATAGTGTACTTAGACGTGATTTAGAAGTACGTGAAGAAGTTGATAAGTTTATGCAACAAGCTCTTATTAATATGTTAAATGAATATTATAATAATACAGATGTAAATACTGGTGTTCCATCTAAAGAGGTTCCTGATATAGAAAAATTTGCTAAGAAAAAAATTGAAGAATGGATTGATAAAAGAGCTATTGATGGATTTAATATTTTAAAACTTATAAATGCTATAAATGATTTTGATACTAAACGAATACAAGCATTTTTCTATTGGTGGGCAACTGAAGAATTTTATACATATAGAGAAATTATAAATAATGAAGTTTATACTTCAGTTTTATCTCCACTTGAAGGATATCCTATATATAATAATGAACAATTTGTTGAAGATTATACAGGATTTGTTATTAAACAACGTACAACACTAACTAAAGTTAAAGAACTATATTGGAAGGATTTTAGTAATACTGAAAAAGAATATATAAAAAATCTTGTTCGTAGAACAGATGGTACATTTTCTACTAAAGGAACTTGGTTAATAAGTAGAAATTGGGATGCTTCTCAAAATAGTCAATTTGTTTCTAATAATAATGCAGAATTTGATGTAACTGATAATTCTGAATCATTAGATGAATATACTATTATTTGGAGAACTGAAGTTCCTGTTAAAATAAGAAGATTTACTGATCCTCTTGGAATTAATAGAGAAGAAGTTGTTCCAGAAGACTATACTCAAAATGAATTTGATACTGAAATTATTACTGAATGGATAGAAGAGGTTTATATAGGTAAAAGATTTGGAAATGCTGTAAGTGGAATTTATCTTAAACCTAAACCTTGTGATGTACAACGGTATGATAAACATACTCTTGCACCTAAACTTCCTGTTGGTGGTAAAAAAGGTATTCTTCGTAATATATTACAAAATCCTATTCCAAAACGTCTTATTCCTTATGTGGTTATAGATAGAATGATTCTTCTTCAGCAAGAACGTACTATAGCTAAATATCAAGGATATATTCAAGTTATTCCGCAATCATTATTGAATAGTGATAG
>Ga0209079_10000015_pt1 | contig 93617 bp, 78 predicted proteins | sample PPLLaktember2015_2_FD_187259 | JGI IMG/M metagenome (GOLD analysis project Ga0209079, IMG submission 187259) | Freshwater sediment microbial communities from Prairie Pothole Lake near Jamestown, North Dakota, USA - PPLs Lake P7 Core (6) Depth... | ecosystem: Environmental > Aquatic > Freshwater... | reverse complement strand
CTCGAGGACGTCCGCCGCCTCATCGACGAGGTGCGACACCTCATCAACCCGCGGCTCGTGGGCGAGGCGATCCTCACGGTGGGGGCCTCACTCACGGAGATCCTCGAAGAGTACTGCGGGGTGATCGCCATCGGACCCTTCGGGTGCATGCCGAACCGGATCGCCGAGGCGATCCTATCGCGGGAAATGAACCGGGAGGGGAAGGGGGCCCTGAAAGGAAACAGCGAGCGGGCCCTGCGCCTCCTGAAGCAGTTCGATCACCTGCCGTTTCTGGCCGTCGAAAGCGACGGCAACCCCTTCCCGCAGATCATCACGGCCAAGCTCGAGACGTTCCTGCTCCAGGCGCGGCGGGTCCACAAGGCGATGCGCTGCGGCTGCCGTGAAAAAAGAAGGGAACCTCCTCCCCTTCCACGTCGGGAGATCAGCCCCTTCGATGAGGCCCGGCATGGATCCGGGCGCAACGCGTCATGATCATGACGGCGGCGAGCCCGGCTGAGGGCGAGCCGTTGCGGGTTGTATGATCGAGAGATGCCTCTGGGAATGGAATCGGCTGCACTGGTCTCGCACTTGACTGGAACTGAGGAAAAGACAGCCTGAAGGTAATAAAAAGGGGAACCTCCCCCCCTCCTTCCACAAAAAAAGGGAGATTCCCCAGGGGATGGCCCGGGACGAACCCGGGGCGAGAACGGCTCTATCAGGTCAGGCTGAAAAGAAGACAAAGGCCAAACCGGCTAAAAATAATAAGGCCCCTCCACAGGATCTCCTTCCTTCAACCCCCCTCCGGCGATCACCGGCGATCTCTCTCCAGGTGACTCTGACTCTCTCCGGGCAGTGGTCTGGCCTTTGTCTGGGGCGATTGTAGCGATCGGGGAACGTAAAAACAATACGGCGGGCGGGTGATTTTTCTCTCGGTAGCGTTTCTTAGGAAAACTACGAATAAAGTATTAGCCCGATACGCAGGTTGCGGGTTGTGGATAAAAGGGGAGGAGATTATTTTACGACAAAGGTGACCGAGTCGACGACGTTTCGTTCCCGGTCGACGAGGGAAAGGACGTGCCGGCCGCGCTCGGGTTTCCAGGGCAATGAGGCCGACGAGCCGATGGCCTTCTCATCGAGGCGCCACTCGTGCGTGTCCTCGGCAAACCGGCCGACGAAGGAGACCCGCTGCAGATCGGCGGGGATGTCCGGGTCGAGGGTGATGATCGTCGCGGGCTGCGGGTAGACGATCCGGGCGATGCCGTGCTGCCGCTCGAGGACGATGGCCTCCTCCGGCTGGGTCCCCGCTATGAACCACTCCGAGCGGGGGGGCTCCAGGTTGCCGCGGAAGGCAACCTGCCTCTGCACGACGCCGGGTGTGGCTTTGGGCGCTTTCGAGGCAGTCCGCCTGTGGAGGTGATTCATGACGTCGAGCCAGACCGGTGCGGCCCCGGCCATACCCGATACATTCCACATGGGCTCGCCGGAAAAGTTTCCCACCCAGACCCCTACGGTGTAGCGCTCCGAGTAGCCCACACACCAGTTGTCGCGCATGTCCTTGCTCGTACCCGTCTTGACGGCCGTCCAGAATCGGGTAGCCAGCGGGTTCTCGAGCCCGAAGGTGGCGCTCCGGGCCTCGCGGTCCGAGAGGATTCCCGAGACGATGAAGGCCGCCCGCGCGTCCATGACGGGCACGGGACCCCCGGGAGCCTCACCCGCCGCAATCCTCATCGCGCCCCATCGGCCGCGGTTTGCAAGCGTCCTGTACGCATTGACCAGTTCGTAGAGGGACACGTCGGCCGAACCCAGCGCCAGCGAGTACCCGTAGTAGTCCGCCTCGCGCTCGAGGCTCGTCATCCCGAGGGCCCGGAGCCGCTCCACGAATGCATCGGGGGTGACGAGCATGAGAGTCCGGACGGCGGGGATGTTGAGAGACGCCGAAAGGGCCGTCCGCAGGCTCACGGAGCCCAAAAATTCCCGGTCATAGTTCTCGGGGACGTAGAGACCGCCTGCCGTGGGAATCTGCAGGGGCGAGTCTTCCAGGATGGAGGCGGCCGTCAGGAACTCCTTCTCGATGGCCAGTCCGTAGAGAAAGGGCTTCAGCGTGGAGCCAGCCTGCCGGAGCGCCCGGATGCCGTCCATGTGGGGAGCGCTCGACGTGCTGCCCTGGTTGGCCGCGTAGGCGACAATGTCGCCCGTGGCGTTGTCGACAACGAGGACGGCGCCGTCGCGGACGTTGCGTTCCCTCAGCTGTCCGAGCTGCTGGTTGAGGGCCTCCACGGCAAAAAGCTGGATGGACCCGTCGAGAGTGCACTGAGCCCGTTGCCCCTCGCCCGTGAGCAGCATGCGGGCCACGTGGGGGGCGAGCGCTACCTGGGGCCGGATCCGGTAGGGGCGGCCGAGGGTCTCGGCGGCGAGCGCGGCGATCTCAACGGCCGTCCTCATCGATTGCGTCCGGGCGGCGAGCCGAACGGCCCTGCGCGCCAGGGCGTCGGCCGATGGCCGGGAGGAGGGGATGAGCGAGGCGAGGATGAGCGACTCCGTTTCGTTGAGACCCGAGGGGTCCTTGTCGAAAAGGCCGCGGGCGGCGGCGGCAATCCCCTGCAGCTCTCCCCGGAAGGTGATGAGGTTCAGGTAGGCCTCGAGGATCTCGCCCTTGGACCAGCCCCTCTCCAATGCAAGGGCAGCCGAGATCTGACGCAGCTTCTCCCTGAGGTTTCTCTTTGCGCCGCGGGGCGACGCGGTTGTGTCGAGGCGCGAGGCGAGCTGCATGCTGATGGTGCTTGCGCCGCGGGACCCTACCGAGACGACATGGCGCGCAAGCGAAGCGCTGAGGGCCCTCCAGTCGACCCCGCCGTGCTCGTGGAAACGCCTGTCCTCGGCCGCAACGACGGCGGCAGCGAGCGCGGGCGAGATGTCGGCCAGGCCGATCCACTCCAGGCGCCGGCCTGTCGGGTCCACGCGCATCTCGTGGATGACGCTGCCGTGGCGGTCCGTCAGCACGGCGTCGGAGAGCCGATGGGAGGCGCGCACCTCGTCGAAGGAGGGCATCACCGGCCCCGACACATGGAGCCCGACGGCAACGGTGCACAGGAAGGCCGCGCCGCCGACGAAGGTGGCGGCAAGGGCGAACTTCCAGCCACGTAGTGTCACACGAGTCATGGTCTATTCCATCTGTCCCGTCTATCCAGTCTGTTCGGTCTATCTAGTCATTGCGAGGAATGAAGTGACGAAGCAATCTCGGAAAAACATCTCAAACGTGGATCGCCACGCCTCGCGAGGCTCGGCTCGCGATGACCCTCTTTCTTATGTCTTCACCCAGACACTTAGACACTCAGACACTTTTTTTTGTCCCTACACCCTGGTCCCTGGTCCCGCATCCTCTTCCACCTGTCACTGGTCACTGGTCACTGATCACTGACTCCGTCGCGTCACGGGTTGACCGCCATTGTCTGGTTGGGGATCTCCCCGAACATCTCCGGTGCGTAGAGCGCCTCGGCCCGAGTGGGCGGAAGCTGGAAGGTCCCCTCGTTGTTGAGGCGAAGCGTGTAGCCCGTCTTCCATGTCCCCTTCGGGACATAGCTGTAATAGAACCGGCAGGCCTCGAAGGCGCGCTCGGTGTAGGCCTCCGCCACACGGCCGGCGTTCTTGTCCGCACCCGGCTCGAGCCCCACCGTGAGAATGGCCGTGCCCGCCGGGATGGGGTCGTTCAGGACGACCCAGGTCATGTCGGACTGGGCCTCGACCTCGAGATGGACCCTCACCACGTCGCCGCGGCTCCAGAAGGTTTTGACCTTTTTCTCCACGGGCGTCACCGTCTTCTTGATCCGGTAGCCGCTCGAGAAGGGTTTCTTGAGCGGGACGGCCGCCAGGCCCTGGATGGTTGCCCAGGGGGCGCCTTTGCCGTCGTGGTGGAGGGCGAGGGTTTCCTTCCTGTCGGGCCATTCGAAACGGGCCGTCCCTCCCTGGGGCGTCTCCCAGAGGCCCCAGCCAACCGTTGCGGTTTTCGGCCCCAGTGCGGCCGTTGTATTGCCCGACACCTCTTCCTTTTCATAGCTCGCCGAGAACTTCTCGAAGGCAAGCACTCCCCAGGCATTCGCGGTCGTCGTGTCCCAGTGCCCTTGCTTCATCCGGCCGAGGGCGCCTTTCGCGATCCGCGGGGCATCCTCCTTCCAGGCGTCGAGGTCGACCACGGCAAGCAGCGTGCGCACCGCGTTCACATCGGGGGTGACCATAAGCCACCACAGGCCGTCTGCGCGCTCCGTGGAGAAGCCCATCGCGGTACCCTGCAGGTTGATGCGCGAGCGCAGGATCTGCTGCGCCGCGGCGAGCTTCCTTGCCCGCTCGGGAATGTCGCCGACCCGCTTGAGCACGCCGATCCAGTCGATGACGGCCGAGGTGGGCCAGAGGGTCGGCTCGACGGCCACGGAGCCAAGCAGGGCCGCCTTCGCCTTCCCATAGCGCGAGAGGGCTTCGACGGCGGCCAGCTTGCGGATCGCGAGATCCGCGGTGGCGAGTGCACTGCCGCGCCGGATGCGTCCCTCCACGAAGCCCGTCAGCCCCGCCGACATCTGGTCCCGGATGGAGGCCGGGATCTCGAAACCCGCCTCGTGGGCGACGGCCAGCACGTAGGCGGTGAGCACGTCGCTTCCTGTCCGCAAGAGGGGGAAGTACTTAAGCAGCCCCTCGTTGTCGAGGTAGGACGGCAGCTCGCGCGCCCGCTCCTGCCAGAGCGCCTTGTCCTTCAGGGCCACGGCCTTCGAGATCTTCTGCTCGAGGCATCCGTATGGGTAGAGCGACATGTACTCGCGGACGCCGGAAAGTCCCTCACCGATGCGCGGCTGCAGCCGCACCACGATCCCGCCCTTGCCGGCCAGGGCCCCGGCGGGGCGCTCCACGGGGGTTTCGAGCTTGTCGCGGACCTGCACGAGGGTGGCCTGCCAGGTCCGGACCGGCACGGCCGGGACCACCTTCTGCGATACCCGGATGCGGTCCGCCGTCTTCCCGTCGCGCTCCTGCGCGGAGATTTCGTAGTCGAGCTTCTCGATGCCGGCGGGGACCCGGACATCCCACCCGACCTCTTTCGCCTCGCCCGGCGAGAGGCCGACACGGAGCGTTTCGTAGTCGGTTTTCTCCTGCCCGGCCGCAACGGCGAGCTTTGCCTCCACGTTCATGGGCCTTTGAGTCGTGTTGCGCAGCGTGACGCCGGCCTTCAGGAAATCTCCCTCGCGGGCAAGCGGCGCGATGCCCGCAAGGAGCATGAGATCCTGCGTCGTCCGCACGTCGGCCTGCCCCGTGCCGAAGAGGTCCGCCCCGCCCGTTGCGACGGCGACGATCCGGTATTCCGTGAGGCTGTCCTTCAGCGGGATCTTCAGGCGGGCCTCGCCGTTGTCGTCGAGCGGCACGGACTCGTTCCAGAGAAGCAGCGTGTCGAAGAGCTCGCGCGTGATCTGCTTGCCGCCGCCGCCGCCATGGGGAAGGGCCTTGAGCCCGAAGTGGCGCTTGCCGATCACCATCATCTGCGCCGTCGAGGTGAAGATCTCGTAGGGGCGCTGGCGCATCATCGATTCGAGGAGCTTCCAGCTCCCGTTGGGACGCAGGGCGAGAAGCCCCCTGTCTACGGCGGCGACGGCCAGCTCCGTCCCCTCCGGCAGCTTCTGCCCGTCGGCCCTGCGGACCTTGAAGGTGACGTCCGCTTCCTGGCGAACCCGGTAAACGGACCGGTCGGGCTTGACCTCCACGGCAAGCTCGTGGGCTCTCCAGCCCACCCGGATCTCGCCGATGCCGAGCTTGAAGGCCGGTTTTGCAGGGTCGAAGGTCGCCGTGGGCGCCGCATCGGCGGTCCTGCCCCTCACGGCAAGGACCGAGACGAACGCGTTGGGCGCGTAGTTGCGCTTCACGGGGATTTCCACGACGGGGCTCTTGCCCGAGAGCTTCTGAACGAATACGTCCACGATCCCCTCGCGCTCCACCGTGACGAGGGCCGTCGCCTCGCGGAAGGGCATCCGGACCTGGAGGCGGGCCTTCTCGCCGGGCTCGTAGCGCTTCTTTTCGGGGATCACGTCGATGCGGTCGTCGTTGCGTGCCTCGAACCACCAGTCGTCCTTCCCGGCCACCCAGAGGTTGAAGCTGGCCAGGGCGGCGTTGCCGTCTTCGTCCTTCACGGCGGCCTGGAGAATGACGCCGCCCGAGACGGGCGAGGGCGCTTCGCACAGCAGCATCCCCGAGGCGTCCGTCTTTCCCTTGCAGTGCGGGCCGGCCTCGCAGACCGCCATCCCGGCATCGTCGGATTTGGCCTTGCAGGGCACGGCGATGCGCTTGATCTCGGTCACGTTCTCGTAGGAGTAGAACCCGCCGGCGATCCGCCTGCGGTGCGAATAGGTCTTGCGCTGGTAGAGATCCACGGAGACCTCGCTGTCGGCAACGGGGTTGCCTGCAAGGTCGAGCACGACGACGCGGTAGCGCAGCGAATCGGCCGAGGCGGTCCAGGAGTCGGGCTTCAGGCCCACGGCACGCTTTGATGGGGCAAGCGGGATGTCCGCTGCCGCCGTCTGGACCTCGCCGTTGGGGTCGCGGTACTCGAGCTCGGCGTGGAGGTTTTTCGGCGTATCGATTTTCGGGAGCTTCGCGAATTTCGTCCGGGCCGTACCCGCATCGTCGAGTTTCAACTCCTGCGTGGGGAGTCGACGGGGCTTTTCGCGGCCTGATTCGGCTTCCTCGTCGATGCCGAGTTCATCCTCCGGCGAGAACTTTCGGGTGCCTTCCTTCAGCCGCTCGCCCGAGAAGGTGTACTCGTCATAGCCCCTGAAGGCGACCGTTCGCGGACGGACCTCGCCGCGGAGCTTCACCGGGAGCCTTCCCGCGCCTCCGCCCGAAAAATAGGAGACGGCCAGATCGAGGCCGACCTCGCCGGGCTGCACGGGTGTTTCGGCAGGCCCCTGGACGAGCGCCTTCATCAGGGGGATACGGAACTCCTCCACCTGGAAGGAGCCGGTGGCAAGCTTCGAGGCGCCTGTCTTGTCGCCCTTGCGCGCGAGACTCACCTCGTAGGAGCCGAGCCGCGCCCCCTCGGGGATCTTCCAGTCCGTAGAGGCGCTGCCGTTGTCTTTCCAGGATACCGGCATCCGGTACTCCTGGCCGCTGCCGCCGTGGCGGATCACTGCTTCATCGAATCGCGCCTTCTCATGGGGCAGGGTGAACCCGGCCGTCGTGGGGAGGCGCAGGATGTGCTTCATGTGGACCGTCTCGCCCGCCCGCAGGAGCGTTCGGTCCAGGATCGTGTGGGCGGCCATGTCGTCGAGGCCGCGGTAGTCGGCCTCGGGGAGCTGGAAGCGCCAGGGCTCGATACCGTCCTCCCAACTCGAGTGGGTGAAGGTCGCATCGCTGCCCGACCGGGCGAAGACAAAGAGGCCCGAGCTCATTCCGCCCAGCATGCCCGTGGCCTCATGGTAGTTGACGGGAAAGTCACAGCGGGCCTGTTTGTTCTGGGAGGGAAGGGTGCCCTGGATCAGGGCGACGCCCCGCTCATCCGTCCTGCCCTTCCAGATGCTCTTGCCGCTGCAGTCCCGGATGGAGACGTCAGCGCCGGCAACGGGGCCTGCCGTGTCGAGGGCCGTGACCCAGACGAGCGAGGACTCGCGGCCCCATTTGAAGTGGGCCGCCAGGTTCGTCACGAGGGCCGTCGTGGGTACGTACAGGGGGGCGGGCTTTCCCAGGAGGTGGGTGCCCAGGATGCGGCTCTCGAGCTCCACCACGTAGAAGCCCGGCTTCCCGAGGGGGATGCCGATGACCTCGAAGGGCTTTCCGCCTTCGGGTACAGGCAGCCTGAATTCCTTTCCGCCAGCCTGCCCGGAGAAGATGGACTTCTCCCGGGTGGCCGCGGCGATGTTGCGCAGCCAGTGGATGACCCGCTCCTCCTGGTCGAGGCTTACCGTCCGGACCTTGCCCTTCACCTGCTGGCTGATGGCGGGCGTCTTCCCGGCAGCTTCCGTTTGCGCCTGCCTGCCTCCGCCGGCCGGGGCCTCCGGGAGGATCTCCTCGGCTTCGCCCTCGACGGAGAGCAGGTGGCTCTTCAACTCCGCCTCGATGTTTCGCACCGTCACGGGCAGAATCGGGCTCGACGCCTCGAGAATGCCGAAGCGGGCGGCAAACTTCGCCAGCGGGGGATAGCCCTCCGTCTTCACTGCCAGCGGGAACCGGTTTGCGTTGGCAAGGGGCCGTCCCGCGTCATCCTTCATCCCCTTCGGCATCTCGATCGCGAAGGCGGCCTTCTCGGGGAAAGGTCCCGCGAAAGTGATCGCCTGGGTATGCGTTCGGCTCTCATCGTCCGTTGTCTTCGGTTTCCACGTCTTGCCGTTTTCGCTCCGGAGGGTGATGTCCCTGGCCAGGCTCCAGGGCGCCGGCGCCGAGAAGGTCAGGCGCATGGGCAGCACGGGGATACAGGCGCCGCCCTTCTTCTCACGCGGACAGGAGAACTCCGCCCGGAAGGGGGCCCGGGCCTGGAACTCGAGGACCTGGTCCTCCTCCGTCGCCACGCCGCTCCTGGCGGCAATGCCCTTGCCCCAGATGAGCCTCAGCTTTGCCGCGGGCGGGAAGGCCTGCTTCGCCTTGAGGGTAACGACCGTTCCTTCGTTTTTATGGGTTCGCAGGGACTTGAGGACCTGCTCCCGTTCCTTTCCCGAAACCATCGTCACGCCCACTCGCTCGCCGACGCCGCTCACGGAGAACCAGACGTTTTTCAGGAGTGTCTCCGGCGCGGGTTCCGCGTCCAGGTACAGGACGAAGATCTGCCGCTCGTCGATGTCCGTGTTCCCCTCGTAGGGGTTCGAGCGCAGGATGGACGGGCCGCCCGTGGAGAAGGAGAACTCGGTGCCGGCCGCCATGGGGGTTCCCGCCAAGGTCGTCGCGCCGGCCTTCAGGGTGAAGCGGCAGGAGGTGCCGCCCGGCAGGTCCCTGTCGAAGTCGTAGGACCACGTCCGGGCATCGACCCAGCGCCCCTGGCCTTTCGCGGCGCATCGGATGTCGAAGGGGTCGGCAAGCTGCGGGTCGCCGAAGGAGACCATGGGTTCCGAAAAGCGCGCCGTCACCTGCCGGATCTCCTTGACGGTGCCCTGCGGGGAGAACATCTCGATGCGGGCCCCCTCATCGGCACTGTAACCGGCCGGGGGCGTAAGCGCTGCGAGGGTGATCCAGGTTAACAGGGAAAACGACACGAGACCGAGCAACCGAAGGCTTGAGCGCATGGCCAACCTCTCGAGGGGGGATTTTCTGATGGTTTAGCAGAAAGGGAAGCAGGGAAGCAAAGGCTTTCTTAAACGCCAGGGTCTAGGGTATCGGGTCTAGGGTATCGGGAAAAATATGGTCATCGCGAGCCGAGCCTCGCGCGGCGTGGCGATCCACGTTTGAGATCTTTTTGTTGATTCTGTATCGAAGATTGCTTCGCTAAGCTCGCAATGACTATTTTTTTAAATTCTCGAACCTAGATCCTCGATCCTGTCTGTCGCCGTCTCCCGAAGGCCAGGCCTATCGCCGGCACGGCAAGGAACCCGAGCAGGAACGGGTACTCGATCGTGTAGACCAGTGGCGTGAGCGCCCATCTCACGGCAGTCCGCAACCCTTCGTGTTGTGCGATGAACCGGGCGACGGGCGGCGACCAGGCGTAATAAAATTCCATGAAGACCCGGCCTGCCCGACTGGGTGCCAGCACCCTGTCCCTGAAGTCCCTCAGAACCTGGACGTGCGGGTCCAGGGTTGAGCCGTAAGCTGCTGTGGCGATGAAACAGCTGACGGTCGACGTGTCCGTATCACCTGATGCGCTGCTGAATGGCGTGAACACCTGGATGCGCTGATTGCCTGTATCGGCGACGTAGATGTCTCCGTTGGATCTGAAGGCGAGACCCCTCGGCCCGTTGAACTGACCGCTGCCGGAGCTGTAAGTGCCCCATTTCGTGACGAACAGGCCGGCCGGGGTAAATTTCTGGATCCGGTTGTTTCCCGTGTCGGCCACGTAGATAAACCCGTTCGCGTCGATGGCAATCCCGGACGGGCTGTCAAACTGACCGTCGCCCGTGCCCTGCGAACCGATGGTGGCGGCATAAACACCCAGGGAGGTGAATTTCTGGATTCGGTGATTGCCCGTGTCCGCCACATAGACGGCCCCGGTGCTGTTCACCGCCACGGCTGACGGCGAATTGAACTGGTTGTTGCCTGCACCGGCGGAGCCCCACAGGAGGAGAAAACCGCCCGTCGAGGTGAATTTCTGGATCCGGTTGTTTCCCGTGTCCGCCACGTAGACGTTGTTGCTCGAGTCGAGGGCGATGCCCAGCGGGCTCTCGAAATTCCCGATTCCCGATCCCTGGGAGCCCCATGAGATGTCGAAGAGATTTGCTGACGTGAATTTCTGGATTCGGTGGTTGCCCGTATCGGCGACATAGAGAAAACCGCTGGAGTCGGCGGAGAGCCCCGAGGGCGTGTTGAACTGTGCGTCGGCGGTTCCCAGGGAGCCCCAAGTGACGATGAACGTGCCCGCAGAGGTGAATTGCTGGATGCGGTGGTTCTGGCTGTCCGCCACGGAGACGTTTCCTGATGGATCGACATACACATCTGTGGGGCTCGACAAATTTCCATAATCCACGAGGAAGGAACCCCATTGAGCGACCCACGTGCCCGCGTTGTTGTACTTCTGGATGCGGCAGTTGTTCGAGTCGGCAACGTAGACGAGGGAGCCGTCTGCGTTCAGCGCCAGTCCCTGGGGGGCGTTGAACTGCTGGGCTAATGGGCCGAGCGTCCCCCACTGGGTCAGGTAGGCTGCCGTTAAACCCGTGTCGAAAAACTTCTGAACCCGGTTGTTGCGGGAATCGGCAACATAAACATTGCCGACATTGTCCGTGTCCACGGCCGCGGGGGCGTCGAACTGACCGTTTCCCGTGCCCGCAGAGCCCCAGGTGAAGATGAAAATGCCCGATGTGCTGAACTTCTGAATCCGGTTGTTGCCCGTGTCGGCCACATAGACGTCTCCCGCCGGGTCCGTCGCGATCCCCAGGGGGCCGCTGAACTGGCTGTTGCCGGTTCCTGCACTGCCCCAGGCGAGGAGAAACCTGCCCGAGGAGTCGAACTTCTGGATCCGGTTGTTGTCCGTGTCGGCCACGAAAACATCGTCCGAACGGTCCGCTACCACCGCAGAGGGCCTGTTGAACTGCCCGGCAACCGAGCCCGCGGCCCCCCACTTGAGGAGAAACCCGCCCGTGGAGGTGAATTTCTGGATCCGGTTGTTGCCCGTGTCGGCCACGTAGACTCTTCCTACCGTGTCTACAGTGACGTCGGCCGGCAGATTGAACTGGCCGTCTGCCGAGCCGTAGGACCCCCAGGAACGGACAAAGTCGCCGGTGGAATTGAATACCTGGATCCGGTGGTTGAACGTATCGGCTACATAGACATTTCCGGAGGCATCCACGGCGACGCCTGTGGGGTGGTTGAGCTTGCCGCTGCTCGTGACGTCCGAGCCCCACGAGGTGACGAACGTGGCCCCCCCGTTGGATGCCACGAGTGCGTTATGGCGGGGTAACAGGAAGATGAAGATCAGGGCCAGGCAGAGGATCAGGAGGCCAAGGCGAAGAGCGGACATTCTTTTCATATCGTCTCCTTGAGCGTCGAATGGGCTGTCGATCGGCAGTCCGTTCGGAGATCATGGCGCGTCTGTTTGCCGGGAGCCGGATGTCCATCTCGGGCCTTGAATGACCCCGGGTGACCACGCTGACAGGGTAAAAGCCTTGCGGAGGAAAGGCAAGTATGAATTTTTTCTAATCCGGGTATTAGAAAAACCTACGAAGAAAGCATGAGGGGGATCGCCTGCCCGAGTCGAAAAGGGGCATTCGCGGCGGCTGTCGCAGGCCGGGTAAAAAGAAAGGGGGCAGCCGTTTGGGCTGCCCCCGGGAGTTTAACTGCGGGAATCCGCGATCACTTTACGTTATCCGCCGGAATGGGCTGGTTGATGTTCGATTGTGGTCGGTTCTGGATCTCCCGCGCCATCTCGGCCGCTGTCCTGTACCGGCCCACGAAAACGTCAACCTTCGTACCCGGCGCGACCTCCGTGCCGGCTCGGACACTCTGCTCGAGAACGATGTTGTTTTTCTGCTTGAGGGATGTCGACCGGGAGACAAAGTTCGGTGTGAGCTTTGCCTGTGTCAGAAAGGTCTTGGCCTCACCCCAGTTCATTCCCACCACGTTCGGGACCTTCGCGGGCGCCTCGTAACGACCGACGATCAGGGGCACCTGGCTGCCCGGCGCCAGCGCGGTGCCGGGAGCGACCTGCTGCTTCAGAACGATGCTGTCCTTGCTTCTGTCCGTCACCTTCTCCTGGTTGACGACAGCGTTCAACTTGTTTGCGGCGAGGATCTTCTGCGCCTCGGCCAGCGGCTTGCCCGTGACGCTCGGCACGGACAACGCGGCAGGGGCAGTGTATTTGCCCACGGTCAAGGGCACCTGCGCGCCGGGGGCCAGCGCCGTGCCGGGTGCGATCTGCTGCTTGAGGACGAAGTTGTTTTTCGCCTGCTCCGTGACCGCCTCGAATGAAACGACGGCGTTCAGTTTCGCTGCGGCAAGTTGCTTCTGGGCGGCATCGAGCGGCATACCCGTTACAGTGGGGACCCTTGTCTGCGCGAGGGTCTTGCCGACATGGAGGGTCACCGGCTGGTTCTTCTGCTGCACCTGCGTGCCGGGAGGGGGGACCTGCTGGAGGACCATCCCCGCTTGCCGGGAATCCCCCACGGGCCTCTCCTCGATGTTCACCTTCCATCCCTGTTTTTCGAGCATCTGCCGTGCCGTGTCCGCCTTCATGCCCGTTGCGTTGGGCACGGGTGCCGTGGTGGATGGCGTGTACCTGCCCACGACAATGGGGACCATCGAACCGGGCGACAGGGTCTTCCCGGCGGGGACATTTTGTGCCAGGACGACGTTGTTGCGCTGCGGCTGATCGACGGGCTGCATGGTGACGGCGGCGTTGAGCTTGGCCTGCGACAGGGCGGCCTGGGCCCTGTCAAGGGGCATCCCGACGACGTTGGGCACGGGTTGCTGGGCCGGCGCCGTGTACCTGCCCACGGCGACGGGGACGCTGGAGCCCTTCGGGAGCATTGTGCCGGGGGCGATCTGCTGCTTCAGAACAACGTTGTTCTTGCCCGGGTCCGTGACGTTTTCATGGCTCACGACGGCGTTGAAGCCGGCCGAAACCAGGGCCTTCTGGGCGTCGCTCAGGGACCTTCCCGCCACGTTCGGGACGGGGGCGGGCTGCGGCTTGACCTGGGCGAGGGCCGCCGGAACGACGAGCAGGAATACTGCGATCACGGCGATCAGAATTCTAACGTTCCTCATAAAACCTCCTGGGCAGACTGACGGGTTTTCTTGTTGGCACCTGATGGGCACCTAGTCTGTGAGCAAAGGGTGTGCCAGGATGGGGTCCTCGGCTGTACGGCCAGAATATGATTGACTCTCCCGGTGCGGCTGTAATAGAAAAGCTTGGTGCGAGGAATTTTAATCGGAAGAGGAATCTTGGCAACAAAAAAACTGTTCATTCGGACCTTCGGCTGCCAGATGAACGTCCACGACTCGGAGCAGCTGACGGAACTCCTCAAGGGGTCGGGCTACGAGAGGACGGACAGCGCGAAGGAAGCCGACCTCATCATCGTCAACACCTGCAGCATCCGCGACAAGGCAGAGCAGAAGGTCTACAGCCAGCTCGGCCGTTACCGGCACCTCAAGAAGGCGCGGCCCGGCCTCCAGCTGGGGGTCTGCGGTTGTGTGGCCCAGCAGCAGGGGGTGCATCTCCTCGAGAAGATCCCCTACCTGGACCTCGTCTTCGGGACCCACAACATCCACCGCCTGCCCGAATTCATCACACGGGTCGAGAAAACGGGGCGGCCCGTCGTCGAGACGGGCTTTCACGTGACGGTGCCCTCCATCGGCATCCTGGCCCCGCCGGAAAACGGCGCGGTAAGCGCCTTCGTCACGATCATGCAGGGCTGCGACAACTACTGCGCCTTCTGCGTTGTGCCCTACCTGCGCGGCCGCGAGGAGAGCCGGAAATTCCACGACATCCTGGCCGAGGTGAGGGCCCTGACGGCCTGCGGGGTCCGCGAGGTGACGCTGCTGGGGCAGAACGTGAACTCCTACGGGAAGGGGCCCGGCAACGGGCACAGCTTCGCCGAGCTGCTCCGCGCCGTCGGCGATGTGGAGGGGATCGAGCGCATCCGATTCACCACCTCCCATCCCAAGGATCTGACCGACGACATCATCGCCTGCTTCCGGGACGTGAAGGCCCTTTGTGAGAACATTCACCTTCCGGTGCAGTCGGGTTCCGATGCCGTGCTCGCCAGGATGAATCGCCGCTACACGAGGGCCGATTACCTCGAGCGGGTGCGCAAGCTGAGAGAGGCCTGTCCGGAGATCGCCATCAGCTCGGACATCATCGTCGGATTCCCCGGAGAGACCCGGCAGGACTACCAGAAAACGCTTGACCTCATGGAAAAAGTCAGGTTTGATAACTTATTCTCGTTCCAGTATTCCGAGAGAAAGGGAACGGCGGCTGTCGGGCTCGACGGGAAGGTGAATCCCGACGTAAAACGGCAGCGGCTCATCGACCTCCAGGCCCTTCAGGATCGTCACACCCGGCAGAAAAATGACAGCCTGGTCGGCAGGACCGTGGAGGTCCTCGTGGACGGCACGAGCCGCAACACACCCCGGGACGTGACGGGCCGCACGAGATCGAACAAGATCGTGAACTTCACGGGCGCAAACACCCTGATCGGGAAGACCGTCCGGGTGCGGATTGTGGAAGCGTTCTTGCATTCCCTTCGGGGTGAGATGCTGGAGTAACAGGGAGGTGTTCTTAGATGTTCGTCGAGATGAAGGTGTCCGGTCTTACCATCGACCCGCTGACCAACACGCCGATCGTGATCCTGAAGGACCTCGAGGGCAAGCGGGCGGTACCCATCTGGATCGGACTCTTCGAAGCGAGTGCCATCGCCACGGAGCTCGAGAAGATCAGCTTCTCGCGGCCCATGACGCACGATCTCATGCGCGATCTCCTGAAGATCCTCGAGGCGAAGGTCAACCGGATCGAGATCGTCGATCTGAGGAACAACACCTTCTTTGCCTGCATCCATTTGAAGCGAAACGGCGACACCGTCATCGTCGACTCGCGGCCGAGCGACGCCATCGCCCTGGCCCTGCGGTGCAACTGCCCGATCTTCATCGACGAGAAGGTCATCGAGAAATCGCGCAACATCGACTTCGCCAAGAAGGTGGACGAGCTCGACAAGAAAAAGACGGAAGAGCTCAAGGAGTTCCTGGAGAACCTTCCCGAGGAGGATTTCGGGAAGTACAAAATGTGACGATGCGGTCGCATCCCGAAGAGGCCCCGAGGTGGAAGAGACACGACGCATCTATCTGAAAATGGGAGATAAGGTCGTCCACCTCCGCTACCCCCACTGGGGCACGGGCGAAGTGGTGGAGGAGCAGAACTCCCTCGTGCTCGGCGGGAACTCGTTCGTGAAGATCGTCTTCAGGGACGGGCGCATTCGCGTGTTCGACAACAACTTCGCGCACGCCTGGTGCTGCTACTACGCCGGGATCCGACGCTGCACATGATCGAAACAACCTGTTTGCCACTGAAACGCATAAAGTAGTCATAAACATGTTTTTATGGACTTTTTTGCGCGTTTTCGTGGCTATTTTTATTGGGGGCTGGTATAAGGACAGCTTCCGGCCGTTTGTGGGTTCCCGGATGAGAGAAAAACGGCCGGGGATAGAGGGTAAGAAGGTTTGAAGGTAAGAAGGTTGGAGAAGCGGAGGACAGGCAAGCGGTAAGTGCCTCATCCAACGTTCTTACCCTCTTACCTTCTCAACCTCTGTAATCGGCGGCGGCAAGGGCATCGTCATGGAGAAAGCGATTGACGCATTCGGGAACCACCTGGCGACGGAACGGAACCTCAGCCCACACACCCTGCGCAGCTACCTGGCGGACCTCAGGCAGTTCCTGAGCTACCTGGAGGAAAGCGGCCTGATCCCCCCGGCTGTGCCGGAGCGGGAGCAGCTCGAGGCCATCGACCACGTGGCGGTCCGGTCCTTCCTTAGCTCGCTGTATCGCAGCAAGGTCCGGAAGGTGACGATTGTCCGGAAGGTCGCCGCCCTTCGCACCTTCTTCAACTACCTTCTGCGGGAAGGCAGGGTCCGGGTGAACCCGGCCGAGATGGTACAGGCTCCGAAGGCGGAAAAATATCTCCCCACCTTTTTGCCGGTCGAGGAGATGTTCTCGCTTTTGAATGTGAAGTTCTCCGAAGATGCCGAGGGGTTTCGGGACCGGGCCATGCTCGAGCTCTTTTACTCCTCGGGCATGCGGGTGAGCGAACTGACGGGGCTCAACCTGGGCGACATCGACTTTGGCCGGAGCCTCGTGAAGGTCCGCGGGAAGGGAAAAAAAGAGCGGATCGTCCCGGTGGGCCAACAGGCCCTGCGGTCTTTGCAGGAATACCTGGCCGCGCGGAATGAACTGCTGCAGAAGCAGCGGACAAGCGAGAGCGACCCGCCGCTTTTCCTGAGCCGAAACGGCAGGAGGATCAACCAGCGAAGCGTGGCCCGGATCGTCGACCGGTACGTGCTCCAGAGCGGGATCAGCAAGAAGGTGAGTCCCCATACGCTCAGGCACAGCTTCGCGACGCACCTGCTCGATGCGGGGGCGGACCTGAGGGCGATCCAGGAACTTCTGGGCCACGAGAATCTCTCGACGACACAGAAGTACACGTCGGTGAGCGTGGCGAAGCTGATGGAAATCTACGACCAGGCACACCCGAAGGCGAAGGGATAGGGTACAGGTGCAAGGACTAAAAAGGAAGTGTCCGAGTGCCTGAGTGTTTAAGTGTCTGAGTGAAGACTTAAAAAGAAGACGGTCATTGCGAGCCGAGCCTCGCGAGGCGTGGCAATACCGAAGGTTGCGAGGACGAAGTCCATGGCAATCTCTCCTAGATTGCTTCGTCGTTTCACTCCTCGCAATGACCGGATAGACTGGACAGACCGGACAGACGGAATAGACGAAAAAGCCATATGGCTTATGGCTGAAATGAACTGAATCGGTACAAACGAGCAAAGGGCACCGAATGGACATGAAGATGCACGGAACAACGATCATCGCCATCCGGCACAAGGACAAGGTTGTCGTGGCCGGCGACGGGCAGGTGACCTTCGATCAGACGATCATCAAGCACGGGGCACGCAAGGTCCGCCGGCTCTATCACAACCGGGTCATCGTCGGTTTTGCCGGCGCCACGGCGGACGCCTTCACACTGTTCGACCGCTTCGACCAGAAGCTCGAGCAGTACAGCGGCAACCTCCTGCGGGCGGCCGTGGAACTGACGAAAGACTGGCGCACGGACAGGGTGCTGCGGCACCTGGAGGCCCTCATGATCGCCGTCAGCCGGGAGGACTTTCTCGTCATCTCCGGAAACGGCGACGTGATCGAGTCCGACGACAACGTGGCCGCCATAGGCTCCGGCGGCCCTTACGCCCAGGCGGCGGCGCGAGCCCTTGTGAAACACTCCGATCTGGATGCGGCGGAGATCGCCCGGGAGTCCATGCGGATCGCCTCGGGCTGTGCATCTTCACGAACGACCGGGTCACCATCGAGGAGATCGACCTGACCGTGAACGAAGAACCCGAGCCGGAGCGTAAGGCGAAAGGGAAGCGGTAACGGCTCGTCAGCCTCAGCGGCCTTATGTGTGAATGCTTTCCGCATATGCGTGTGAAGCTAGGAGGTTAGGAAGAGCAGAAGAGCGGAGTGGATGCAGGACTCATTTTATTTCTTATCCGCGCTTCCTCGCTTCCGCTCTTCTGATCTTCGTGGGCTTGATGCGGGATAATGAACTCTGTCGAGAAAAGTAGGGATATGTCTGCAATCGAACTGACCCCGAAAAAAATTGTTTCCGAACTGGACAAGTACATCGTCGGCCAGGGCGAGGCCAAGCGGGCCGTGGCCATCGCGCTCAGGAACCGCTGGAGGCGCCAGAACGTCCGGGCCGACCTGCGCGACGAGATCGCTCCGAAGAACATCATCATGATCGGCCCCACGGGTGTGGGCAAAACGGAGATCGCCCGGAGACTCGCGAAACTCGACAATTCGCCGTTCCTCAAGATCGAGGCCTCGAAGTTCACGGAGGTGGGCTACGTGGGGCGCGACGTGGATTCCATGATCCGCGACCTCATGGAGATCGCCGTGAGCCTGATCAAGCAGGAGGAGATGAAGAACGTCCGGGCCAGGGCGAAAGAACTGGCCGAGGACCGCATCCTGGATCTGCTGCTTCCCGTGAAGCGAGCCGAGATCCGGAGCCCCGAGGGCATGGAGGGGCAGGCGGGCGAGGTCGAGGCAGGCCCCGTGGACACGCGCGAGAAGCTCCGCCAGATGCTGCGGGAGGGCAGGCTCGACAGCCGCGTCGTCAACCTGGAGATCACCGAGAAGGCGGGGGGCCCCATGATCGAGGTCTTCTCGTCGTCGGGCGTCGAGGACCTGGGTTTCAACATCAAGGAGATGTTCGGGAACATCTTTCCGCAGAAGAAAAAGCGCCGCCGCGTGAAGGTTCCCGAGGCGCTCACGATCCTCGAGGAAGAGGAGGTGCAGCGGCTCATCGACATGGACAAGGTGATCCGGGGAGCCCTCACCCGCGTCGAGCAGTCGGGGATCATCTTTCTTGACGAGATCGACAAGATCGTGGGGAGCAACACCGCGCACGGGCCCGATGTGTCGCGCGAGGGGGTCCAGCGGGACCTGCTTCCCATCGTGGAAGGCTCTACGGTCAACACGAAGTACGGAATGGTGAAGACGGACCACATCCTCTTCATCGCGGCCGGGGCCTTCAGCACGACGAAGCCCTCGGACCTGATCCCGGAGCTGCAGGGCCGCTTCCCGATCCGGGTCGAGCTCGACTCGCTCACGAAGGAGGACTTCATCCGGATCCTCACGGAGCCTTCCAACGCCCTGGTGAAGCAGTACATCGAGATGCTCGCCACGGAGGGGGTGAAGATCGAATACACCGCCGATGCCATCGCCGAGATCGCCGAGGTGGCCTCCATCGTCAACGAGCGCACCGAGAATATCGGCGCTCGAAGGCTCTACACGATCATGGAGACGCTGCTCGACGAGATCTCCTTCGAGGCGCCGGACATGAAGGACCGGGAAATCATCATCGACGCGGCCTACGTGAGGGACAAGCTCGAAGACATCGTCGAGGACGAGGATCTCAGTCGTTACATCCTTTAAGAAGGGTACCGGGTATCAGAAGATGAAGCGGGGTATCGGGTATCGGGAATGAAGCAGATTTCGTTTATAAAAAATCTTTAGTACCTTTGGCCCCTAGACCCTATACCCTAGACCCGAAACCCGTTGCTCGGCAGATCAAGAAGGCAACTATTTTACTTCCGAGGGATTGAAATGGTCGATAAGCAACTAGGTGCCCAGGAGCGGGCGGAAATTCTTCTCGAGGCGCTGCCTTACATCCGCCGGTTCTACAACAAGACGATCGTCGTCAAATACGGCGGCCACGCCATGGTGGATGATGAGTTGAAGAAGCTCTTTGCCATGGACATCGTCATGATGAAGTACATCGGGATCAACCCTGTCGTCGTCCATGGCGGCGGGCCCCAGATCGGCGCCGTCCTGAAGAAACTCGGGAAGGAGTCGCAGTTCATCCAGGGCATGCGGGTCACAGACGAGGAGACCATGAACATCGTCGAGATGGTCCTCGTGGGCTCCGTGAACAAGGAGATCGTGGGCCTCATCAACCGCAACGGCGGCAAGGCCGTGGGGCTTTCCGGCAAGGACGGGAACCTGACCCGCGCCGAGAAGTACTACCTCAACGAGGAGAAGCAGAAGGACATCCCGACGGAAATCATCGACGTCGGGCTCGTGGGCAAGGTCAAGGAGATCAACGCCGAACTCATCATGTCGCTTGTGAAGGACGGCTTCATCCCCGTGATCGCCCCCACGGGGATGGGCGATCACGGCGAGACCTACAACATCAATGCCGACATCGTGGCCGGCGAGGTGGCGGCGGCCCTGAAGGCCGAGAAGCTCGTCCTTCTCACGGACGTGGAGGGCGTCTGGGATCAGAGCAAGCAGCTCATCAACACGATGGACAACGACAGGGCCCTTCAAATGATCGACGACGGGACCATCGCCGGCGGCATGTTCCCCAAGGTGAAGTGCTGCCTCAAGGCGCTGCGCGGTGGCGTGCGCAAGGCCCACATCATCGACGGCCGCAAGAAGCACGCCATGCTCCTGGAGGTATTCACGGATCAGGGCGTGGGTACGGAAATCGTACTTTAGGGTCACGGGTATAGGGTATAGGGTATAGGGTATAGGGTATAGGGGCTGAAGGTACTGAGGATTATTATAACGAAATCTGTTTCCTTCCCGATACCCGATACCCAAGACCCGATACCCGTTTTCGATCATCGTTGGCCCGAGGGCCGGATTCATGACTCGACAGGTTGGGTAGAATGACAAAGGAAGAGCTGATCGCATCATCGGAGAAGAATATTGTCGGGACCTACAGGCGCCAGCCCGTCGTCTTCGTGCGGGGCGAGGGGGCGCACCTCTGGGATATCGAGGGAAAAGAATACGTCGACTTTGTGGCGGGGATCGCCGTCTGCAGCCTGGGGCACTCCCACCCGAAGGTGGTCGAGGCCATCCGGAAGCAAGCCGGTACCCTGATGCACGTCTCGAATCTCTACTACACGGAGCCCCAGATCCGGTTTGCGGAGATGCTGGTGGAGAACTCCTTTGCCGACCGGGTGTTCTTCTGCAACAGCGGGGCCGAGGCTAACGAGGCGGCCATCAAGCTGGCGCGAAAATACGGCCACGACAACCTGGGAGGGAAGTACGAAATCCTCACCATGAAGGGCTCCTTCCACGGGCGCACCCTGGCGGCCATCACGGCCACGGGCCAGGAGAAGTTCCACGCGGGCTTCTCCCCGCTTCCCGAGGGGTTCAAGTACGTTCCCTTCAACGACGTGCAGGCCCTCGAAAAGGCCGTCTCGAAGAAGACCTGTGCCGTCCTGCTGGAGCCCATCCAGGGCGAGGGCGGGGTGCGGGTTCCCGACGAGAGTTATCTCAGGGCCGTCCGGGAACTCTGCGACCGCAAGGGCATCCTCATGATCCTCGACGAGGTGCAGACGGGCATGGGACGGACGGGGAAGCTCTTCGGGTACGAACACTACGGCGCCACGCCCGACATCATGACGCTGGCCAAGGCCCTGGGAAACGGCATACCCGCGGGTGCACTCGCCGCGACGGAGAAGGTCGCAGCCGCCTTCGGCCCGGGCACGCACGCCTCGACCTTCGGCGGAAACCCGCTCGCCATGGCGGCGGCGGTCGCGACCCTGGAAACAATCCTGGCAGACGGTTTCCTGGAGAGCTGCCGGAAGATGGGCGAATATCTGCAGGAGCGGCTCTGGTCGCTCCGTAAGGACCATCCTGTCATCCAGGAGGTGCGCGGCAAGGGGCTTCTGGTAGGGCTGGATCTCACCGTCGAAGGCAATCCCATCGTGAAGGCCTGCCTCGAGCGGGGGGTTCTGATAAACTGCACCTTTGACCACATCCTCCGGTTCGTGCCGCCGTTGGTCATCACGCGGCAGGACGTGGACAGGCTGGTGCAAGTTCTCGATGAGGTGATGGAGCGTTGAAGAAAGATTTTCTGAGTGTCTACGATCTGACGAGGAAGGATTTCGACCGGATCTTCAGCCATGCGGCGACGCTGAAGGCGATGTTGAAGGACGGGATCATCTACCAGCCCCTGGCCGGCAGGACGCTGGGGATGATCTTCGACAAGTCCTCGACGCGCACGCGGCTTTCCTTCGAGGCCGGGATGTATCAGCTGGGCGGGCTTGCCATCTACCTCAACAGCCGCGACACGCAGCTGGGCCGGGGCGAGACCATCGCCGATACGGCGAGGATCGCCTCGCGTTACCTCGATGCCGTGATGATCCGGACCTTCGCCCAGGAGTCCGTCGAGGAGTTTGCACGGCATGCCGACATACCGGTCATCAACGGGCTGACGGACCTCATGCACCCCTGCCAGATCGTGAGCGACCTCTTCACCATTGTCGAGAAAAAAGGCGCTTACGAGGGGCTCAAGATCGCCTACGTGGGCGACGGAAACAACGTGGCAAACTCCTGGATCGACGCGGCGGCAAAGCTTCCCTTCAAACTCGCGCTGGCCTGTCCGAAGGGCTATGACCCGGACGCCCGGATCCTGGAGAGAGGGAAAAAGAAAGCCCCCAAGGGGGTCTCGCTATACCGGGACCCCGTCCAGGCCGTGAAGAACGCCGATGTGGTCTACACGGACGTCTGGGCCAGCATGGGCCAGGAAGCCGAGCAGGAGGCCCGCGCAAAGGTCTTCGAAGGCTACCAGGTGAATCGGGAACTGATGCAGCACGCCAGGCCCGATGCCATCGTCATGCACTGCCTGCCGGCGCACCGCGGCGAGGAGATCTCCGCGGAGGTCCTCGACGGGCCCCGGTCCGTGGTCTGGGACGAGGCGGAGAACCGGCTTCACGTGCAGAAGGCCATACTGGAAATATTGGTGGGCAAGTGATGTGGTTGCCATGAAAACGATCATGCTGTCTTGCTGACGTCAGAGGGTAAGAGGGTTTGAAGGTAAGAAGGTTGGAGGATCGGGAGGCATCGGGTCTGCCGAGGGCCTGTCCAAGCTTCTTACCCTCTCACCCTCTCACCTTCTTCATCAAGAAGAGGAGGAAACGAACAGTGTCGAACCAGGTAAAAAAAGTGGTTGTCGCCTATTCGGGCGGATTGGATACGTCGGTCATCATCCAGTGGTTGCTGGAGGCGTACAAGGGCTGCGAGGTCATCGCCTTTGCCGCCGACGTGGGACAGAAGGAGGAACTGGACGGCCTCGAGCAGAAGGCCATCAACACGGGCGCCAGCAAGTGCTATATCGAGGACCTGCGGGAGGAGTTCGCGCGGGACTTCGTTTTTCCCATGCTGCGGGCCAACGCCATCTACGAGGGAACCTACCTGATGGGGACCTCGATTGCGCGGCCGCTGATCGCCAAGAAGCAGATCGAGATCGCGCACCGCGAGAAGGCCGATGCCGTGTGCCACGGCGCAACGGGCAAGGGCAACGACCAGGTGCGCTTCGAGCTCACCTACATGGCCCTCGACCCGGACATCCGGATCATCGCCGCCTGGCGCGACGACAAGTGGACCTTCACTTCAAGGGAGGACATGATCAACTTCGCGGCCAAACACAACATCCCTCTTCCCGTGTCGAAGGACAAACCCTACAGCTCGGATCGCAACTCCCTTCATATTTCCCATGAGGGCGGTATCCTGGAGAACCCCTGGAATGAGCCGACGGAGGACATATTCACGATCACCGTGTCCCCCGAGAAGGCCCCCGACAAGCCGACCTACGTGGAAATCGACTTCGAAAAGGGAAACCCCGTGGCGGTGAACGGCAAGAAGATGAGCCCGGCCATGCTGCTCGATCACCTCAACACGGTTGCCGGCGCAAACGGCATCGGCCGCGTGGACATGGTGGAGAACCGTTTCGTGGGCATGAAGTCCCGCGGTGTCTACGAGACCCCGGGCGGGACGGTGCTCTGGGCCGCCCACCGGGCCGTCGAGACGATCACCATGGACCGCGAGGTGATGTTCATGCGCGACGGGCTGATCCCCAAGTACGCGCAGCTCGTCTACAACGGGTTCTGGTACTCGCCGGAGATGAAGGCCCTGCAGCAGTTCATCGACTCCTCGCAGGAGAACGTGACGGGCACGGCGCGCCTGAAGCTCTACAAGGGCAACTGCATCGTCGTCGGGCGCAAGTCGCCGAACTCGCTTTACAGCGAGGACATCGCCTCGTTCGAGAAGAGCGGCGGCTACGAGCAGAAGGATGCCACGGGCTTCATCCGGCTCAACGCCCTGAGGCTTCGCATCGCGGCGTACCTCAGCAAAAAGAAAGGTAAATAGTAACTGGTGATTAGTAATTGGTGATTCAGTTGAAAGAGTGAATTGCTCCAATTACCCAATTACTCATTTACTTAATTACTGATTACCCAATTCCCAATTACTCTCTTCACCACGGGTGGTACATGGGCGGAAAAACACGGAGAAAGCTCTGGAGCGGGCGGTTCACGGAGGAGACGGACCGACTCGTGGAGATCTTCACGGCGTCGCTTCCCTTCGACATGCGGCTCTACGACCACGACATCGAGGGGAGCATTGCCCACTGCCGGATGCTGGAGAAGCAGGGGATCATCCCCCCTGCCGACGCCGGGAAGATTGTCGAGGCGCTGGCCGAAATCCGGGCGGATATCGGTTCGGGCGCCTTCCGGTTCGTGCAGACCGACGAGGACATCCACATGGCCGTCGAGCGGGGTCTCATTGAGCGAATCGGTCCCGCAGGCGGCAAAGTCCATACCGGCCGGAGCCGCAACGACCAGGTCTCGCTCGACATGCGCCTCTACCTGAGAGAAGAAATCGGCGAGATCCTGAAGCTCGTCGTTGAGCTGGAGAAAACCCTCGTCGCCCTGGCGAAACGGGAGATCGACACCATCATGCCCGGCTACACGCACATGCAGAAGGCTCAGCCGGTCTTGCTGTCGCACTACCTGCTCGCCTTCCGGGAGATGCTCGAGCGGGATGCGGCAAGGCTGGCCGAGTGCCTGGAAAGGGTCAACGTGATGCCGCTGGGCTCGGCGGCACTCGCCGGCACGAGCCTGCCGCTGGACCGGAAGTACACGGCGAAGCTGCTGGGCTTCAAAGCGATCTCGGCCAACAGCATGGATGCCGTCTCCGATCGCGATTTTGTGGCCGAGTTCATCTTCGATGCGGGCCTTTTGATGATGCACCTGAGCCGATTCTGCGAAGACCTCATCATCTGGTCCTCGGGGGAGTTCGGCTTCGTGGAGATATCCGATGCCTACACGACGGGCTCCAGCATCATGCCCCAGAAGAAGAACCCCGACGTGGCGGAACTCGTCCGGGGAAAAACCGGTCGGGTCTACGGGAATCTCATTCGGATTCTCACGGTCCTGAAAGGGCTTCCCATGACCTACAACCGGGATCTCCAGGAGGACAAGGAGCCTCTCTTCGACACCGTCGACACGGTGAAGATGAGCCTCAATGTACTTTCCGGCATGGCCGGGAACCTCGACTTCAACCGGCAGCGGATGCTGGAAGAGGCCGCGAAGGGCTTCTCGACGGCAACCGACGTAGCGGAGTACCTCGTCACAAGGGGGGTCCCCTTCCGTGAGGCGCACGGGATTGTGGGGCGGCTCGTGGCCTACTGCATCGCCAAGGGGAAGGATCTTCCCGATCTGAGCCTCCGGGAGCTCCGGAAGTTTTACACGGGGTTCGACGACGAAGTCTATGCCGTCATCCCCGTGAAAAAGGCCGTCAACGCCCGGCACACGATCGGCGGAACGGCAAAGAAGGAAGTGCTCAGGCAGATCGGGGAAGCGGAGAAAAAAAAGGGTCCAGGGCACAGGGTCCAGGGGACAGGGAAAAGAAAGACGAAATGAAAAGAACGCGCTTGTGGAGATGGTCCGCCGTCATTATAATGGGCCTCTTTTTACTGGCCGGCACGGCCTGCGGCAAGAAGGGGGATCCCCTGCCGCCGGACCCGCCGAAGGCGGCGCAGCCCGCACCGGGACAGCCCGGTCAGCCTGCGGGAAATGCCGGGACGCCGGCTGCAAAATAAGGAAGGGGCGACGGGCAGACAGGATGAACTACTTCAATTACCGCGACGACAGGCTCTGGTGCGAGGACGTGGCCGTCGAGGCCGTTGCCGAAAAAGTCGGCACGCCCTTCTATCTGTACAGCCACAGGACCCTGCTGCATCATTTCCGGGTTTTTGACGGGGCGCTGAAAGAGATCCCTCACATTCTCTGCTTTGCCGCCAAGGCGAATTCGAACCTGGCCATCCTCCGCATTTTCGCCAGGGAGGGCGGCGGCGTCGACATCGTCTCCGGCGGGGAGCTCTACCGGGCCCTCCGGGTCGGCGCGGAGCCGCGAAAGATCGTGTACTCCGGCGTGGGAAAGCGCATCGACGAGATCGATTTCGCCCTCCGGTCGGACATCCTCATGTTCAACGTGGAGTCCCCGGAGGAACTCGGGGTCATCAACGAACGGGCCGGCCTGATGGGGAAGAAGGCGCGGATTGCCCTTCGCATCAACCCCGACGTGGACGCCAAGACACACCCCCATATCTCGACGGGGCTCAAGTCGAACAAGTTCGGCATCAACATCGAGAAGTCTCTCGATGAGTACCGGCGGGCGAAGACGCTGCCGCATGTGGAAATCGTCGGTGTCGACTGCCACATCGGCTCCCAGGTCACGCAGCTCTCCCCCTTCATCGATGCGTTGGAAAGATTGAAAAAACTCATCGTACAGCTGAGGGAAGAGGGCATCGAGATCCAGTACTTGGACCTCGGCGGAGGCCTGGGGATCACCTACAACGAGGAGATGCCGCCTCACCCGGAGGAGTATGCCCGTGCGGTCATCGACTCGGCGCGCGACCTCAATCTGACCTTCATTTTCGAGCCCGGGCGGGTGATCGTGGGCAACGCCGGCATCCTGGTTACGAAGGTCCTCTACACGAAGGGCAACGAAGAGAAGAACTTCGTCATCGTCGATGCGGGGATGAACGATCTGATCCGGCCGAGCATCTACGGCTCCTACCATCAGATCCAGCCCGTGGCGCTCAGGGACCGGGGGAGCTTTGTGGCCGACGTGGTAGGCCCGATCTGCGAGTCGGGCGACTTCCTCGCCAAGGGGCGGATGATCCCGAAATTCGAGCGCGGCGACCTGATGGCCGTCATGAGCGCCGGGGCCTACGGGTTCTCCATGGCGTCCAACTACAACTCCAGGCCCCGGATCGCCGAGGTCCTGGTGAAGGACAAGAAGTTCCACGTCGTCCGCAAGCGCGAGGAATACGCCGATCTGGTCAAGGCGGAAAAGGTGCCGGCATACCTCAAAAAATAAAGGGTATCGGGTATCGGGAAGGAAGTAGATTTCATTTATAGAAATAGATTAAGTACCTTTTTGACCCTATACCCTATACCCTATACCCTAAACCCGAGACCCTATTCTTGCCACGGAGTGGCCCATGATTGAATTCTACAAGATCCAGGGGAGCGGAAACGACTTCATCCTCATCGACAACCGCGACAATGCCCTGCGGGAGGTCGGGAAGGTCGACGAGTTCGTGAAGGCCGTCTGCCGGCAGCATGTCGCGGTGGGGGCTGACGGGCTCATCGTCATCGAAAACTCCGACAAGGCGAATTTCCGCTGGCGCTTCTTCAACGCCGACGGCAGCGAAGTGGAGATGTGCGGAAACGGGGGCCGCTGCGCCGCGCGGTTTGCCGTCATCAAGAGGATCGCCCCCGAGAAGATGTCCTTCGAGACCCGGGCGGGGATCATCGATGCCGAGGTCACGGGCGATATCGTGAAACTCCGTCTCACGGACCCCAAGGGCCTCCGCAAGGGCTACAAGATCGACGTGGGCGGTACGGCCGTACTGGTGAACAGCATCAATACGGGGGTGCCTCACGTGGTGGTCTTCATCAACGATGTCGACGGTCACGACGTATTCAACCTAGGCAGGACGATCCGGTATCACGGGGAGTACCAGCCCGCCGGGACGAACGCCAACTTCGCCCGGGTGCTCAACCGGCACCGCATCAAGCTGCGGACCTATGAGCGCGGCGTGGAGGACGAGACGCTCGCCTGCGGGACGGGGGCCGTGGCAACCGCCCTGGTCGCCTCCTGGACAGGACTCGTTGACAGCCCCGTGGATGTTCTGGTAAAGAGCGGTGAGACTTTGAAAATCTACTTTGAAAAGACGAACCAGGGGTTCGAAAAAGTATACCTGGAGGGTAGCACCACGGTAGTTTACCAGGGCTTCCTCTGGGATGAGGCATACCACGTGGCTGGGCGGTAGTCGTCGATCGGGCGGAAGCCTGCGAGAACCGACCGGCGGAGGATATGCGGCGCGAAGTTAAGAAGTTAGGAAGCTGGGAAGTTAGGAAAAATCGGAAAGAAATGTTCGATTCTTAACTTCATAACTTCCGAACTTCCTAACTTCGTCGGCAAGTCGGGATTGACGAACAAGAGGCGGGAGGCAAACGCTTTCTGCCGATAAGCTTAGTGAGAAACGAGGAGGGTACTATGGGAGCTATGTTCAAGGGCGCCATTGTCGCCATCGCGACGCCTTTCAAAAAGGGAAAGGTGGATGAGGAGGCTTTAAGGGGACTGATCGAGTTCCAGATAAAAAATGGAACTGACGGCATCGTCCCCTGCGGCACTACGGGAGAGTCCCCGGTGCTGTCCCACAAGGAGCATGACCGGGTCATCGAGATTACCGTGAACGCCGTCAAGAAGCGTGTACCGGTCATCGCCGGCACGGGGTCCAACAGCACGGATGAAGCCATCCGGCTCACCAAGCATGCCCATGAGGTGGGTGCAGACGGGGCGCTGATCGTTGCCCCCTATTACAACCGGCCGACCCAGGAGGGACTTTACCAGCACTACAAGCTCATCGCCGAGACGGTCCCCATCCCGATCATCGTGTATAACATTCCCAGCCGGACGGGTGTGAACATCACCCCGGATACGATGGCGAAGCTTTCGAAAATCAAGAACATCGTCGGCGTGAAAGAGGCGGCCGGGTCCCTTCAGCAGATGCAGGAAATGATCACCGCCTGCGGCCCCGACTTCTCCGTGCTCTCGGGCGATGACTTCTTCACCTTTCCCCTGATGTGCCTCGGCGGTCACGGGATCATCTCCGTTGCCTCCAATGTGGCGCCCGCCGCCGTTGCGGAGCTTGTCGACCTCATCAGCGCCGGCAAGATCAAAAAGGCCAAAGAGCTTCATTACAAGCTGACACCGCTGGTCAGTTCCCTCTTCATAGAGACCAACCCCGCGCCCGTCAAGGCAGCGCTGGCCATGATGGGCAAGATCCAGTACGAAATCAGGCTTCCCCTGGTGAAGTTGAGCGATGCCAACTACGAGAAGCTCAAGCAGGCATTGAAAACATTCGGGCTCATCAAGTAATCGTACCGCCTCGTTCGACCGTGGAGCCCGTCTGAAAAGCGGGCTCCACTGTTATGAAGAGGTAAAAGGCTAAAGGATAAAGGCCAAAGGATAAACAGGGAGGGGCGCTATGGTAAAGGCAATCGTCATGGGGGCAGGCGGGAAGATGGGCGGCAGGATCGCATCCATCATCAATATGACGGACGGTATCGAGATCGCGGCTGCCGTCGAGAAGGCCGGACATCCCCAGATCGGCCAGGATGTGGGAGAGATCCTGGGGCTGGGCAAGAAGGGTGTTCCGATCGTCGCGGGTCTCGAGGCGGCCATTGGCAAGGGCGACGTCGTCATCGACTTCACCCATCACGAGGCCTCCGTGGAGCACCTCCGGATTGCGGCGGAGAACAAGAAGGCCATTGTCATCGGGACAACGGGGTTTACTGCGGACGAGATGGCGAAGATCAAGGAGTTGGCCGCGAAGACGCGCTGCGTATTGGCCCCCAACATGAGCGTCGGCGTCAACGTCATGTTCAAGGTCCTCGAGTACGTCACCGGCATCATCGGCGAGGATTTCGACGTGGAGATCATCGAGGCCCATCACAACCTCAAGAAGGATGCCCCCAGCGGAACGGCCATGCGGATGGCCCAGATCATCGCCGCGACCCTCAAGCGGGACCTCGACAAGGAGGCCGTCTACGAGCGCAAGGGCATGATCGGGGCTCGCACCAAGTCCGAGATCGGCATCCAGACGATCCGGGCAGGCGACATCGTCGGAGAGCACTGGATCATCTACGGCGGACTGGGCGAGCGGCTCGAGTTCATCCACCGGGCCCACAGCCGTGACAACTTCGCCAAGGGCGCCGTCCGGGCCGCAAAGTGGATTGTCGGCCAGCCCGCCGGATTCTATGACATGCAGGACGTCCTCGGTCTCAAAAAATAGGCACGAGGTCCGAGGAACGAGGACCGAGGAACAAAATAGAAATCCTCGAGCCTCGAACCTCGATCCTCGCTCCTTTGCGCGGCGTGCCATGCTGCCATCGCCGCCTCACTGACCACGGATCACCTAACTCTCAACAGGAGGAGAGAGCATTGCAGATTGCAGACCGGTTATCGAAGATCCCCCCCTATCTGTTCATGGAGCTGAGGAAGAAGATCAACAAGGCGAAGGCAGACGGTGTGGACGTCATCAGCATCGCCATCGGGGACCCCGTGGAGCCCACGCCAAACGGTGTCATCGAGGAACTCTGCCGCACGGCGAAGATCCCCGAGAACCACCGTTACCCCACGGACGAGGAGAAGGGCATGTTTGCCTTCCGGGAGGCCGTGGCCGTCTGGTACAAGGAGCGCTACGGCGTCACCCTGAATCCGGCCGACGAGATCCTGGGGCTCATCGGGTCCAAGGAGGGCTGCCATCACTTCATCTTTGCCTGCACGAACCCCGGCGACATCGTCCTCATGACGGACCCGGGATACCCGGCCTACCGGGCAAGCATCCTCATGGGCAACTGCGAGCCCTACCACATGCCGATGCTCCCCGCGAATGACTACTATCCCATTTTCGAGGACATCCCGAAGGACGTCCTGAAGCGGGCCCGGGCTATGTTCCTGAACTACCCGAACAACCCCACGGGGGCCTGCGGGTCGCGGGAGTTCTTCAAGAAGGCCGTCGCCTTTGCGAAGAAGAACAACATCGCCATCTGCTACGACAACCCTTACAGCGAGGTGGTCTTCGAGGGCCAGGAGCGCCTGAGCTTCCTCTGTGTCGAAGGCGCGAAGGACGTGGCGGTGGAGCTCAACTCGCTGTCCAAGCCCTACAACATGACGGGCTGGCGCATCGGCATGGCCATGGGGAACCCGCAGATCATCGCCGCCATCAGCAAGGTCAAGGAGAACACCGACTCGGGGATCTTCAACGCCGTGCAGTTTGCGGGGATCAAGGCCCTTCAAAACGAGAACGAGAACATCACACGGATGCTCGAGATCTACCGCAAGCGCCGGGAACTGGTCCTCGGCACCCTGAAGAAGATCGGCATCGACTTCAAGGCCCCGAAGGGGACCTTCTACCTGTGGGTGCCTGTCCCGAAAGGGATGACCTCCCTGGAATTCACGGACAGGCTTTTCGAGAAGACGGCCGTTGTCGTGGCGGCGGGCCCTGCCTACGGAAAGTACGGCGAGGGCTTCATACGGATCTCGCTGACCGTGCCCGATGCGAGGCTGAAAGAGGCCATGGCGAGGATCGAGAAGGAGTTTTTGAAATAACGTGATGAAATGTCCTTCCGCTCAGACTGTTCAAAAATGCCCAGATACAAGGCGCCCGACTTTCCGAGGAGCGAGGCGTACTGGGCGTACGTTGAGCGAGGAGGGATGAGGGCAACGCCGTAGATGGGCGTTTTTCAACAGTCTGTAATATCCTATCTGGGTATCGGCAGTAACCTCGGTGACCCGATAGAGACCTGCCGTACAGCCCTGCGCGAGATCGCGTTTCTGAAAAACGTGCAGGTGCTCAGACGGTCGTCCCTTTACAGGACGGAGCCTGTCGGGGACAAGCTGCAGGACTGGTTTGTAAACGGGGTTGTGGAAGTCCGCACGACCTTCACGGCCCCGCAGCTGCTCAAGGCGCTGCAGTGGGTTGAACGGGCCCTGGGCCGCGAGAGAAGAGAGCGCTGGGGGCCCAGGACGATCGACATCGACATCCTCCTGTACGGCCAGGAGATCATCAAGACCGAAAGCCTCGTCGTTCCGCACCCCGAGTTGCACAGGCGCCGGTTCGTTCTCGTGCCGATCAACGAGATCGCTCCCTATGTCATTCACGCGCTCTACGGCATATCGATGAAAGGGCTTCTGGACCGCCTGGAAGATGACCACACTGTCGAACGCATCGACGCAGACTGGTAGAAAGGCCCCCTCGAACGACGAAGAGAAGGTGTTCCTGTAATGTTTCGTTTCATTGTCATCGGAATCGTCCTGATCCTGGCGTACTTGCTCCTGAAGAAGTTTCTCTTTCCCTCGCGCCGCGTCGATGATCGCAGGCGGGACGACAGGAGGATCAAGGGTGAGGATCTCGTGGAGGATCCTCAATGTCACACCTATATCCCTGTCAGCGAGGCATACCGGGTGAGCGCGGATGGAAAAACGCTTTATTTCTGCAGTAAAGAATGTTACAGAAAATTCCGTGAAAAGGGCGGACACGTCCCCGATTGATCCCCCTTCCGTCTACGACCCCGTCGCATCAGGCGGGAAATTCTGTATTGGGTTCAGATGCTTGGAGGCTTCATGAAGTTTTTCATCGATTCGGCCAATATCAGCGAGATCAAGGAGGCCCTCAGCCTCGGCATGTGCGATGGGGTGACGACGAACCCCAGCCTCGTGGCCAGGGAGAAGAGGCCCTTCAATGATGTCGTGAAGGAGATCCTGGAAGCCGTTCCCGGTCCCGTGAGCCTCGAGGTGGTGAGCCTTGAAGCGGCGGGCATGGTGGCCGAGGCGAAGAAGCTCGTCGAGCTGGGAGGCAATGTCGTCATCAAGGTTCCCCTCACGACGGAAGGGCTCAAGGCGACGAAGATCCTCTCCGGCGAGGGCATCGATGTGAACGAGACGCTCATTTTCTCGCCGATCCAGGCCCTGATGGCGGCGAAAGCCGGCGCGGCCTACGTGAGCCCCTTCGTGGGCCGGCTTGATGACGTGGCCCAGAACGGCATGGAGCTGGTGGAGCAGATCCTCAGCATTTTCGACAACTACGGTTTTACCACGGAGGTCATCGTGGCCAGCGTGCGCCACCCCATGCACGTTCTCGAGGCGGCTATGCTGGGCGCCGACATCGCCACGATCCCCTTTGGCGTGATCGCCCAGCTGGCGAAGCACCCCCTGACCGACGTTGGGATCGAGAAATTCCTGGCGGACTGGAAGAAGGTCCCGAAGTAAACAGGGTTCCTGATGGAAAAGGCCGTGATACTTATCGATATTCTCAAGAGGTATTTCGACCGATTGCCGATTCGCGCCGAAAACCGGCGGATCATCAACCTGCCCAACGCCATCACGCTGCTGCGCATCGGCATTCTCCCGATACTGTTCCTGATCCTGCTGGAACCGGGGGAGGCGATGAGCCTCGTCATTTCGATCCTCTTCATCCTGGCTGCCCTCACCGACCTCCTGGACGGGTACGTGGCGAGGCGCTACAACATCGTGACCCGCATGGGGAAGCTCCTGGACCCCATTGCCGACAAGATCATCATGAGCGCGGCGCTGGTGCTCCTCATCCCCGTGGGGCGGGCCCCTGCGTGGGTCGTAGCACTCATGATCATGCGGGATTTTGCCGTCGACGGGCTGCGCAGCATGGCCGCTGCGGAAGGTCATGTCATCGAGGCAAGCCAGCTCGGCAAGTACAAGACCCTCTGCCAGATCGTCGCCGTTTCCGCCCTCATCATCCATTACCCCATCTACGGCATCGACCCGAGCAGCATCGGGACGATGTTCCTCTATGTCGCCCTGGCCCTGTCGTTGTGGTCGGGGTTTGATTATCTGGTGAAGTTCTACCGCACCACCCTCGTGTAAAAACAGTGACCGGTGAAAGAGAAGGAGGGGACCAGGGACGAGGGGGTAGGGACGAAAAAAAGTGTCTGAGTGTCTAAGTGTCTGAGTGAAGACATAAGAAAGAAAGTCATTGCGAGCCGAGCCTTGCGATGCGTGGCAATTTTCGTTTGAGTTACCAAGAAAATCCCCCTTCATCCCCCTTTGATAAAGGGGGAAAGAGGGGGATTTGATTTTTTTAAGGCTGTCAGCTGTATACTGTCGGCTCTGGAGACGGGCTACGCCCGTTTCCAGGACGCGTCCGCCTCGGCGTAGCCCTCGATCATCGTGCGTTCGATGTCGAGGCGGGCCTCCTCGAAGGCCTTCTCGTCGAGTTCCTTCGGGACGAAGATGAAGTCCCCGGCCCTCAGAAGGACGCGGCTGAAAGGCTTGGGGATCATGAATCGATCCCAGCTGTTGAATATGAAGGGGTTTTCGTAGGAGATGTACCCGGGGCAGATGGCGGCGCCGGTTTGCGACGCCAGGGCAACGAGGCCCGGCTTGATGATGTGCGGGGGCCCCTGGGGGCCGTCGACGATGTGCCCGCTCATCCGGTATTTCTCAACCCCGGCGATCATTTCCTGGAGGGCCTTCTTCCCGCCGCGTGAGGTCGAGCCCCGCACGGGGACCCAGCCGATGCGGGCGACCACGTCGGAGACGAAATCACCGTCCCGGCTCTGGCTGATCATGATGCAGGGGTTCATCCCGAAGATCCGGGGGACGAAAAAGCCGCTGAAGAAGCGCTGGTGCCAGCAGGCGAAGATGATGGTTCCGCCCTTTGCGATGTGGCCCTGCACCCTCTCGATGCCATCGGGGATGACCGTGATGGTCTTTGCGTGCAGGCTGCAGACGTGGTAGCCGAGCGAGATGAGGAAGTTTTTGGCGACAAAGAATTTGATGTCTTTTACGATGCCCATGGGACCATTCTGTTAACCCCGAATCCCGTTTCTTTCAAGGAAAAAGAACACCCGCCACTTCCCCCTTGACACCCTCCCGGCGAGCGGATAATAAATGAGCATTCGCCCGCGAACTCTCCCTCGTCACCTCTCGCTCACCGTCGACCTTCTCGTCTTTGCATCTAGAGCCCCTGCAGACAACGTCCACCCGGGAGGAAAGGCGTGTCTCAGGGCATCCCCCCAACCATTCAGCGCGTATCGGGTTCAGAGTCCATCAGGGCAACAACCCCACCAACCCTTTTCCCTTCGGAAAAAAGAGAAAGGAGTGGTCGTCATGGCCAAAACAGTCGTCATCATCGGGACGCTGGACACCAAGGGGCAGGAGTTCGCCTTTATCAAGAAACTCGTCGAGAAGGAGGGCCTCAAGGCGCTCGTGGTGGACTTCGGCGTCATGGGAAAACCGGCCTTCGTGCCGGATGTGTCGGGCGCGGAGGTCGCCGAGGCGGGCGGCGGGAACCTCGAAACCCTCCGCAAGGGCGAGCAGAAGGACGAGGCCATGAGGGTCATGCAGGCAGGCCTTGCGGCGGTCGTCCGGGCCCTCTATGACAAGGGAAAACTCCACGGCATCATCGGCATGGGGGGCACAGGCGGGACCTCCATCGCCACGGCGGCCATGCGGACCCTCCCCGTGGGGGTTCCCAAGGTCATGGTCTCCACCGTCGGCGGCGGCGACGTGAGCGCCTATGCGGGGACGAAGGACATCACCTTCATCCCCTCCATCGTCGACGTGGCGGGGTTCAACCGCATCAGCCGGACGATTTACGCAAATGCCGCCGGGGCCATTGCCGGGATGGTCAAGACGAAGGTCCCGAAACCCCGGGCGGAAAAGCCCCTTGTTACGGCCTCCATGTTCGGCAACACGACGGCCTGCGTGGACAAGGCCCGGGGAATCCTCGAGGAGAAGGGCTACGAGGTCCTCGTCTTCCACTCCACGGGGACGGGCGGCAGGACCATGGAGAGCCTGATTGCCGACGGCTACATTACGGCCTCGCTCGATATCACGACGACGGAGCTGGCCGACGAGGTCTGCGGCGGCGTATTCAGCGCCGGGCCCGACCGCATGATGGCGGCAGCCCGTGCGGGGATCCCGACGGTGCTCGTCCCGGGCTGTGTCGACATGTGCAACTTCTGGGGGATCGGCACCGTCCCCGAAAAGTTCAAGAACCGCAACCTCTACCAGTGGAACCCCAATGTCACCCTCATGCGGACCAACGTCGAGGAGAACCGGATCATGGGACAGATGATCACGAAGGCGGCCAACGAGTCCAAGGGGCCCGTGGCGATCCTTCTGCCTCTCAAGGGGGTATCCATGCTCGACAGCCCCGGCGGAATCTACTGGGACCCCGAGGCCGACAGGGCCTGTTACGACACCATCAAGGCGAACGTAAAGCAGGGCATCCGCGTCATCGAGATGGACAACAACATCAACGACCCCGCCTTCGCCGCGAAGGCGGCGGAGACCCTGCTGAAGATGATGGCAAAGTAGAAAGGAGGAACCCATGGCTATCCCGAGAAAAGAGATTATCAAGAGGCTTCGCGCCCAGGCGGCGGCAGGGAAGCCCGTCGTCGGATGCGGCGCCGGGACCGGAATCAGCGCCAAGTGCGCCGAGGCGGGCGGGGCCGACATCATTATCATCTACAACTCCGGGCGCTACCGGATGGCGGGACGGGGGTCGCTTGCGGGCCTCATGCCCTACGGCGATGCCAACGGCATCGTCGTCGAGATGGCCTCGGAGGTGCTTCCCGTCGTGAAGAACACGCCGGTGCTGGCCGGTGTCTGCGGCACGGACCCGTTCCGGCTGATGCCCGTGTTCCTGAAGCAACTCAAGGAGATCGGGTTCTCCGGCGTCCAGAACTTCCCCACGGTGGGGCTCATTGACGGCAACTTCCGGGCGAACCTCGAGGGGACCGGCATGGGCTACGACAAGGAAGTGGCCATGATCGCCGAGGCGAACAAGCTCGACCTGTTCACATCCCCCTACGTATTCGACGAGGATCAGGCAAAGGCCATGGCGAAAGCCGGCGCCGACCAGCTCGTGGCCCACGTGGGGCTCACGACGTCGGGCTCTATCGGGGCGGCCGTTGCGCTCAGCCTTGACGAGGCGATTGATCTCGTCATGCGAATCGCCGCCGCGGGAAAGAAAGTTCGTAAGGACATCCTCGTCATCTGTCACGGCGGGCCCTTTGACGAGCCCGACAGCGTGGGCAAGGCCCTGAAGAAGATGCCCGGCATCATCGGGTTCTTCGGCGCATCGAGCATCGAGCGCCTGCCCACCGAGCGCGGCATCACGGGGCAGGTGAAGGAATTCAAGAAGATGAAACTGGCGTGAGCCGCCATCGACGGGATTCGGGCATCGGGCTTCGGGATTCCGGAGATCGAAAAGGGCGGATCGCACGACAAAAGCCCCTTGTTCCGGCTGGCCGGGACAAGGGGCTTTTCTTTGGTAATAAAGAGAACGGCAGAGTGTTCCAGCGGGCAGCCTAGAACCGAAATTCGTAGGTTAACATGGCGCCGCCGCTGTGCAGGGGAAGGACGTTGACATTGTCCGGTGCGGCCTTCAGCCAGTCCGGTGCCCAGTCCTGGGTCTTGAGGAGCCGGTAGCCCTGGAAGGCGGCGACGGCCGTGATGCCGATCGCGAAGGCCTGGGCCGTTCTTTCGTTTGAGTAATGTTCAATTCCCTCCAGGTCGCCCTGGTAGGAATTGCTGTTTTGCTTGTTGGAAATCCGGAATACCCAGTAGTCCAGGGCGTAGAGGATGGGGTTCAGGACGTTCCACGTCATCATGCCTCGCACGAATGCGTCGTTTTTTTCGATGGAATCCACATCCAGGATGATTTCGGAGCAGATCAGCTGCGCGATCAGGCCTGCCGAGTAGACGGCGACACCTTTTGAATCGCTGCTGGCGTTTTCCGTAAATGCAAGGGGCTGGTTGTAGTTGCCGACTTTCCAGGTCATGCCGGTGTCGGTTGCCGCTGCAACCAGGGCGTGTGCCCCTTCATGCACGGCAGCAGATGCCAGAATCCCGAGGGCGAATTTAGCTGCTGACCGGGCGGTGATTGCCTCCTCGGCGGCGAGGACTGGTTGGTGCCCGGGCAGGATAAGAAGCAGGGCCCCGACAAGAAAGACGAGAAAAATATTCTTTTTGAACCTCTGCGACAGCATGTGTGTCCATTACGGATCTCGTCGCGCTTGCTCGCACGCCGCCAGGACCTGCTGCCCCTCCTTGGCACCTCAGCCCAGATCAGGTCAATTTCCGTGATAAAATTCGTTCAGCCAATGTATTGGCTGTGCCAGATTTTCCTATGAGCAAAGCCCGTGCCATAATCGGGCACTTCCTGATACGCGATGTATCCCGTGAGTGTTCACGCTGGCGAGAACGCGCGCTTAACGATGCTCGATCATGCGTGGAGGTCGGAAGTATGGCAACAGAGATTGGGCCTTGAAAAGGCCCACGGAGTGTTCTATGGTTCGGTCCTCATCGATCAAACTCGGAGAGACCGGCATGAAGGGAAAACAGGATCAGCATTTCGGAAAACTCGTCGTTGACTTCGTAATTGCCCCGACAGCGGAGGAGGCCGGCACCGTATTTATACGGGGCGCCGCCGCAGCCTTCGGTTTCGGGCATGGGTTCCTGGATCAGGCCCTCGGCCGCTACCCGACCCTGCGGCTCTTCGAGGATGCCCTGTCGGCGGGCGACCGCGAGCTGGTGGATCTTCTGCTCGAAGAGCGCAGGCTGCTCTCAGTCATCAACAACCTGCCCTGCAACATCTCGCTTGCGTCCTATGACTACGACGGCGAGAGAGTGCTCACCTTCAAGATCCAGCCCCTGGAGCCGAAGTGGGACAACGAGAACCCTTACGAGGAGGATGTCTTCCGGGTTCCCGTCGGGACGGGAGGGGGAAAATGGCTCGAGGAGGTCGCGGAGATGTTCGACGACCGGGCCCCGCTGACGACGGAGATGGACGAGGTCAGAGAGCAGCTCCTGGCCTGCCTGGCTGAATACATCACCCTGACGGATCGCATCCTGGCGATCCGTCGCGACATCCTGCCGGAAAGGACGCACGAGGCCCAGAAGATGGCGGCGTACTACAGCAGGATCCAGGCCGAGCAGGAGGTTCTTGCCGAGCTGCAGGAACGCTGGAGGATGATCCTCGGGGAGATCATGGAGGCGCAGGACCTGTCCCGGTACCAGACGCTTTTGGATCTGCTGCTGGTCTACAACATGGTCAACCGGCGGGAAACGGCGGTAAGTGATGACGGGTCGCTTTATGAAAAGCCCCTGTTCGAGCCGAGCTACTTCACGGAGCGCGCAGGCCTTGCCGACGAGTACTACCACAACGTCCTCGTCTTTGCCTTCGTCGAATTTCTCAAGGTTGCGGGGAATCGCAAGAAGTTGAGGAAATGTACGCGCTGCGATGCGTTTTTCATCGCGGGGCCGGGCCGGGCTCGAGTGCAGAGGTGCGGGCGCTGCGTGCAAGAGAAGGGACGAAAGAAGTGTCTGAGTGTCTGAGTGCCTAAGTGTCTGAGTGAAGATAAAGAGAAGAAGGGCTTCGGTTATGCGAGGTTGTCATTGCGAGGAGGCCCTCCGGGCCGACGCGGCAATCCCTTCGAAAGACGAGATTCGTCACTTCGTTTCTCGCAATGACGAAATAAACGAATGTTCCCAAATCCCCAAGTAACCAATCAACGAACGAACGAACCAACCCACCCATCAACTGTTCTTGATCTCGAAATCGCGATGTTCTGACGCGAGACGATGATCTCCTTCACGTCATCGGTCCTGACCTTCGCGCTCATGAAACCGAGGACCTGGTAGGAGCCGTTTTCGGTCCAGGCGAATGCCGAAATCGTGTTCCCGCGCCGTCGACTCCCCGACCTTGATCCAGGTCTGCGTCCCTTTCTTCCGGATGTGCCAGGCGTTGGTGAAACTGACGGGACGCCCTTCGATGTTCATCGCCTCCAGTTCCTTTTTCAGCAGCTCGTCATCCAGACTTTCTCTCAGAAGCACGCGCCCGGAATAGTGCTTGATCGAAATGGTCGGGACGAAAAACTGCGGACCCCAGCTTGTGTCGGCCAGACGGATCAACATGAGCCTCATCCCTCCTTTCGGGGCGGTCAGCGGAGAAATTCCCGCTGCCTGCAGAAAAGAAGGAGCAAGTGCCGTGCCCTGACCGATGGGGCGCGCATTTGCAAGTGCTTGTATTTAGGGTCCAGGCGTGCCGCTTCGCGGCAGGAATCGGGAATCGGGAATCCGGAATCGCGCCCCCCCTTTTTTCTCTTCACTCAGACACTTCGACACTCAGACACTTTTGCCCGTCACTGAGGCCATCGGCCTCTAGCCGATGCGCTTCCGCACCGCCTTCCAGGACTTCGTGATGAGGAAACTCTCGTCCATGTTTCCGACCATGGCGGTGAACTTGTTCATCGGCAGGGCAAAACTCAACGTCGAGCCGGGGACGAAGGGCCGGGCGGAGACGTCGAACATGCCGAGAACGGCCCTCGGGCGCGACGACTCCCTCTCGATGAAGGGGTATTTGACGATGGAGCCGCAGCCTGCACAGAAAGGGCAGTATACTCCGTTGAGGTCGGCCTCGTCGAAGTTGGTCAGGGTGAAGAGCCCCGAGAGGACATCGGGCGGTGCAAGGAAGATGACTACGGCGGGCTCATCGGAGAGCTCGAGCCTGTCCCAGCGCTTGAAGACGATGTAAGGGGCCGGCGCCGTGAACGGGGGCGAGCGCTTGTCGAACTCCTTGACCAGCTCGGGGGACTTCTTGTAGCGCTCGCCTTCGAGCACCCCCGGGATGCCGCAGGAGAGGAAATACTCGAAGTCGGGCATGACATCCTTTGTGAAGCCCAGGTAGCGCTTGCCGCCGAAGCAGCCGACCGTCGCCAGCTCGAAACGCAGGTTTTTCCCCTGGCGGACTTTCGCCAGGTCGGCGAGAAAGCACCGGTGGCCCTTCGGCGGCTTCACGCCGTCGGCCGCAGCCTCGCTGTCGGTATACCAGCAGGTGATGGGGAGCTCCGCCCCGCCGAAATACTTCTTCCACCGCACAAGGAATTGCTCCTTCAGTCCCATGTCCATCGAACTGTTCCCCCTGTTTCGTCTGGTATTGTTAGTTTACCTGGTTTATCCGGTCATGCCGCCTTCGGTATGCAGGATCGAGGATCTAGGTTCGAGGTTCGAGGATTTCTGTTTTGTACCTCGGTCCTCGTTCCTCGGACCTCGATCCTTAGATAAGCAGCAGCGCAAGCAGCACAAGTCCGACCATTGCGGCTGCCGTCACGTCCATGCCGGCAAGCGGCACGAGCAACAGGCTTGCTGCAATGGAGCCGAGGCAGCCGCCGAAAAGATCTGCAGCATAGAGGGGCGAGATCACTTTTTCCGGGTCCGGAACCCTCCTGAAGCTTGCATAGGCAAAGACGCCCGCCACAAGAAAGCCTGCCGCCGCGAGCAGCCCCGCCGTTTCGGCAAGACCCGTAAACAGGCCGATTCGGGCCTGGAAGAAGGCAAGGGTCCCGAGGAGCACGAAGCCTGCGACAAAGCCGAGCCCCCATTGCCGGGCGAGTGTACGGTACCGGCTCTTGCCGCGGGCCGCCGCGGCGACGGCGAGGGCACCCGCGGTCAGGCCGAGCATGAAGGCCGTGATAAGGATCCCCAGGTCGCGGTACAGGACACCGTGGCGGGTCTGGTATTGCAGGATCAACACCGTCTCGAGAACCATCCCTGCGAATCCGGCAACCCCCACGAGGAGTGTCCCGCGCCAGGAGGGTCTCGTGCGGGCGATGAAAAAGAGGGCAAGCAGCAGGCCCGCAGCTGCCGCGATCCATGTCCCCTTGCCCTTCACGAGGACCTCGATCTCCCCGAAACTCAGGCCCGTCAGGGCCGGATAAAATTTCGAAAGCCACAGCAGGGCCGTGAGTTGATAACAGATGGGACGCCTGTCGGTGTTCACGGGCGCCGTGCGCGTTCGCAGCGTCTCGCCGACCTCGGAAAACCGGTCGTTGGTCAGGAGGTACCGGATGAAGAACTCCGAGATCAGGCGGCTCTGAAGCCCGCGTGCGCGGAACCGTTCGATCAGGACCTGCGGGTCGCTCGAGAGAGCCGCCGGCGATGCCGTCACCACATCCGTGTCCCCGGGGATGATGAGAACATGGCCGAAGACGGAGAGGAGTGCGCCGCGAATGCTCAGCGCCCGCTCCGTCATCTGCGGCGTCCAGCGGTTTTCGGCCGCCTGAATCCGCAGGGCGACGATCCCGTCCGCTTTCAGCCTTTCGCGGCACAGCTTGAAGAACTCCAGGGTGTAGAAGCGGTTGGCCTGCCCCGAGGAGGGTTCGGGCATGCCGATGAGGATGAGGTCGTACAGGCCCTCTGCCTGCAGGAACCGTCGGGGGTCGTCCGCGATGATTCTCACGCCGGGTCTGTCCAGCGGCGCCTGCCTTTGCGGCGGCAGATGCGCCCGGACGGTGCCCATCATGGCGGGGTCGATCTCGACGCAGTCAACGGTTGCGGGCCCGTGCTTGAGGACTTCAGCCACCGTTCCCTCGATCCCGCCGCCCAAGATGAGGATGCGATCGGGCTTCGGGTGCTGGAGGGCCGCCAGGTGGGCAAAGTGCTCCGCCTCGGTACCCTCGGTCTCGAAGGCGAGGGCGTTGTTCACGAACACCGAGACCTGCGCCTCCCGCTGCGTTATGCTGACCCGGCCATAGGGCGTATCTCTGCTTTCCAGCAGGGCGGGATGGTTCCAGCGTGTCATCGCGCTGTCTAGTACCGGTGCAAGGTAGAGGCATGGCAGGAGGATGCCGCAAAGGGCGATGGACGCGAGCCGGCTTCGGCTTTTCTGTGCGCCGGTCGCAATCAGCAGGGGTGCCGCCGCCGCAATGAGCGAGCCCGCCAGGGCCAGAGCGAAGTTCTGAACCCCCCAGTGAAGTCCGAGCGATGACAGGAGCCCGCCGGCAACCCCCCCTGCGCTTTCGATGGCGTAGGCCGCCGCAACGGTCCTGCCTCCAGACACGAAGAAGCCCGCCGACCGGCGAAAGAGCCAGCCTGTGAGAAACCCGGCAGGCAGCAAGGTGATCCCGATCGTGAGGATCTGCTCGCCGAACGGGAGGTAGGCCCCGGGAACAGCCCCCAAGAGGACGCGATTTCCACGGGCAAAGGCCATGGCGAGGGGGAGAAGGGCCGCGAACAGAAGCAGCGGGATGGCAAGCAGGTCCGGCCGGGATGCGCGGGATGACCGGCACGACAGGGCGCCCAGCGCCGTTGCCGCCAACCAGAACCCGAGTGCGAGGATATACACAAGCTCAACCCCGAAGGAGGCTACGTTGAGCTCCCGCAGGAGGACCACCTGGCCCAGAATCGAGATGAGCCCGATGATGAAGAGAATTGCGGTCATCGGCCTGTCTTGAAGTCCGTTTCGCTGAACACCTCTGCCTGGAACGTGAGAAACTGCGCGCCTTCCCTCCAGCTGCCGGCGGGCAGTCCCGCCTTCAGGCAAAGCTGGTCGAGCATTTTGTCGCGGTCCCAGCCCTGCTCGGTTGCCACCTGGGGAAGGAAGACGGCCGAGCGGCCGTTTTTTTTCACGATGACGCCGTCGCGCCCCACGACGATGCCCTCCGCCGCGGCAACGGGCACAGCCGGAGTGAGGACCGATATCTCGACCTCGATGTCCTTCAGTTCGTCACGACGGAGCTGCCTGAAACGCCGGTCTTCCAAGGCCGATTTCAGGGCCACCGTCCCGACGAGCTGATATAGGGGCTTCTCCGGCACGATTTCGCCGACGCATCCGCGAAGCTCCCCGTGTTTTTTCAGCGTCACGAACATGCCCCTCGTCTGTTCGAGGGCGGGGGAGGGGTTTCGAGCCAGGGGGGCCGTCTTCGTCGTCAGGAACCTTTCGATCGTGTCCCTGGCGAGTTTGAGCAGCTCTTTGCGCTCCGAGGGGCTCAGGGGTGCGCCTTTGTCGCTGGTTTGCGCGGCAGACGGCTTCGCATCGCGTGTCCCCGTTTTTCCGGAGGCCAGGGCCACGGCGCCGTAACCCACCACCTGGGCTCGCTCGCCGAGAACCGTATCCCCCGAGTGGGCGTAGCTCACCAGGACGCCGCCCGATGCTCCGAGGTCCCTGGCGGCAGCCATGGCCGCCATGACGGGCGCCTCGCCGCAGGCCCGCGTGGAAAGGCCGCGGATATTTCGATCCGATGCGGTGTGGGCGACGGCATGGAAATTCGCAGGATCAAGCGGGAGGATGGCCTGTAGCGTCTGGCGGTCCACCATGGAGGCATTCGCGGCCGAGGGGTAGTGGGACAGGTCGGTGCTCGCCACGATCAGGGCGTTGCGGCCCTTGAGGGTCTTTGCCAGGGCTTTGCCGAAGCGCTCGCAGGTTCCCACATTCGCCTCGCCCACGATGGCGGGGACGATTTTCGCGCCCGGGAAGAGGACCTGCACGAAGGGGACGATGACCTCGATGGAGTGTTCTCTCGCGTGGATCGATTTGTCGAGCGTGCAGTCCGGGCATCCGGCCAGGAGGGCCTCGACGACGGGGCTGTCGATTGCGGCCGTTCCGAGGGGCGTCTGGAATCCCCGTCCGGGGTAGATTCCCACTTTGCGGAAGGAGGAACTCGTGTGGTTCGTCCCCAGGATGACCACGGTCTCGTATCGCCGCCCGCGGACCTGGTTGAACCCGTCGGCGCAGATCTGGCCCGAGAAGACGTAGCCGGCGTGGGGGACGATGATGACGACAGGGTCCTTCGCTGCGGGGGGCAGGGCATCCTGCATGTACTTTTCGACGGCAAGCCGCAGCTCGGGGGCCGAATCGGGGTAGAACCGGCCAGCCACAGCCGGCTGTCGGACTGTGCCGTCCGTCCTCTCATCTGCCTGGCAGCCCGCAGGGAAGAGCAGCAGCGGGATCACCAGAGTCAGCCATATCCTGCATGTCTTCATAACGACCTCCCCAAAGGCTAAAGGCTGCAGGCTACAGGCTAAAGGCTGGAATCTCGGATCCCGAAGCCTGTTGCCTGTGGCCTGTTGCCTTCGCAGCAGTGCTGCGCTACGCAAAGACTCCTGCGATCTTCCTGCCACAGAACCCGCACTTCCCGTCCTTCACGTTCGAACCCTCGACGAAGAAGAGCGTCCGCCGGATAACCTCTTTTTTACAGGACGGGCAGACCGTGTTGTTGCCCGGGTGCCCCGGCACGTTCCCCACGTAGGCATAGCGGATCCCGCGGGCCATGGCGATCGACCGGGCCCGCTCGAGCGTTGCCGTGGGAGTGGGGGGAAGGTGCGGCATCTGGTAGTCCGGGCGGAACCGCGTGAAGTGAAGGGGCACGTCGGGGCCCAACTCCCCCATGACCCAGTCGCAGAGGTCGGCGATCATCCGGTCCGCGTCGTTGAGGGTCGGGACGACGAGGTTGACGATCTCCAGGTGGACTCGGCTCTTCGCGATCTGCTTGATCGTGCGGAGCACGGGCTTCAATTCGGCGCCGCAGGCATCCCGGTAGAAGCTCTCGCTGTAACCCTTCAGGTCGACCTTGACGGCATCGAGCGCCTTGCACATCTCCGCGAGGGCGCCCTGGGCCATGAAGCCGCAGGTCACCATCGCGGAGCGGATGCCCCGCAGCCGGGCGGCGCTTGCGATGTCGAGCAGGTACTCCGTGAACACCAGCGGCTCGTTGTACGTGTAGGCGATAATGGGGACCTTGCGGGAGCGCACCGTTTCGACGATGTCTCCGGGCGGGGTGAAGCGGACGCGGTAATCTTCCGGCGAAGCCTGGGAGGTCTGCCAGTTCTGGCAGAATTTGCAGCGCAGCGGGCAGCCCGTCGTGCCGATGGAATAGGCCTGGGAGCCGGGCAGGAAGTGGTAGAAAGGCTTCTTCTCGATGGGGTCCACGTGGACCGAAACGGGCCGGCCGTAGACCAGGCTTTTCATCTCGCCGCCCACGTTCATCCTCGAGCGGCACAGGCCACGCTGCCCCTCGGCCAGGAGGCATCCGCGGGCGCACAGGTGGCACTGAACGTAACCCTTCGCGGCTGCCGACCAGAACCGGGCGCGCGGGGCCGCACGGATCAGCTCATCGGTCCTCTCCCCCGCGAGGGCGGTCCCTTCAAGGGAGTCCAGGAGGGCACGGAGCAGGGCGGGCTCCGAAAGGATCAGCCCCGAGCCGCCCAGCGCCGGAGCCAGCCGGGCCAGGGCCTGCATGAATTCGCGCCGGGAGATCATGGGTCTATTTTCAATGTTGCAAGGCCTGTGTCAAGTGATATATAAAAACAACAAATGGGGAATAAGCGCAGGAGGTGTGCATAGGAACTTATTAATGCCTGGTACAGACAGATTGCCTAAAGGAGGGGGTCTGATAAAAAAGCATCAAAAAAGTATGTCGGGGGTCGTTCTGTCTCTCGTGGCCGTGGTTGTGCTGGCGATGGCGATTGTCGAGGCAGAGGCCATACAGGTCGATATCTACAGCGGTTACACGGACCTCGGGGAGGGATTTGACAGCTGGGCGGGGCCCCTTATTCCGGTTTCGTCGGGTCGATTTTTTCAACCGATGTCCTCGTCGCCACGAACACGGGTTACGACTGGCATCCCTTCGGACTGACCAGTTTCGGTGCCTTGATCACGGGGACTCTCAATGTGGCAGGCGCAGGCAGCTTCCTGTTCACGCTGAATTCCGATGACGGCAGCATGCTCTACATCGATGGCAACCTGGTCGTCAATAACGGCATCGGCAGGGGTCATGCGCCCTTCGAGGTCAGCGGCAGTGCCTCCCTCCTGGCAGGGGTACACCCGTTCCGGATCGAGTTCTTCGAAGATTTCGGGGGGCCGAGCGGCCTGGATCTCTACCTGCCCCCGGAAGTGACCTACATCCCCGAGCCCATGACCCTGCTTCTTATGGGCCTCGGACTTATGGGGGTTACCGTTCTCCGGTGGAGGGCGCAATAAGACGGGAATCGAGTAGGATAACCTGAAAGGCAGCCTGCCATGGCTGCCTTTTGCATTTCAAATCGCAGTCTTTCATGAGGGAAAAAAGGATCGGGTCGGAGAAGACATATGGCTTGAACGGAAATATGCACTGGTCGTCATCGATATGCAGAATGACTTTGTGCTGCCCGGATTGCCCGCGTGCGTGGCGGGCGCATGCGACACAGGATCGGGGCTGTTGAAGGAAGGATCGTGAAGATCATTTCTGACCCTGCCTGGTTTTTTTAACAAATGAATATTGAGTTAGCTTATGATCTTCTTCTTGAAAGCAGTCAGCCCAATTATTCCAAAGCCCAGAAGCAGCATGGAGGCGGGTTCGGGGACGGGAACAGTTCCTTTCACGATTCCTTCCACGAAGCGACCCATGGCAAATCCTTCTGATTCTCCGAAGCAACTGACAGTGAAGCTATTAACATCCAACCCGGTCCAACCAAAGAACATCGCACCGCCGTTTCCATCTACCGTCTGTAATATATCCTGATTAGTATTCGTGTGGAGTAAGATATCAAATGGCAGCGTAATATTTGGCTGCGCCTCGAACCCGAAATGGGGTACGGGACCGTTACTGACACCATCAGGGAAAAAAGTGAAATTCGCAAAATACCTTAAATCATTTGTGGCGGCACTGCCATCAAACGAGGAAGCATAAAGGAGTTTCGTTGGATCCGGGGTATTTGGGCTCCAGGTGATCCACGAAGTGGAAAAATCCACACGCAGCAAATCCTCCTCGCAGCGGAAATACCCCCCGAAGGGAAGGGCTATGGGTGTGAAGGCGGTCAGCGGATCGAGATCGTTACCCGGAAGAGCCACTTCTGCAAAGCCATCCACGGCCGCTTCCCAAGACGTCCGAGAAGTGTAAAGTCCCGCCGATGCCGAGAATGGCACCATCATAAATGCAATACCCAACATCAAAACAATCAGTTTTACCTTCATGATGCTGCCCCCTTTAGTGATAGAAATCTTGGCCATTTCCGACCCTGCCGTAGCTCAACGACAAATTAATATTGATTCTGGTTTTTGGTCCTACGCCTAATCCATGCCAGACAGGCCAGTGCTAAACCGAAAAGAAGCATGGAGCCAGGTTCGGGAGTCGATACTATTCTAAATGTTTGTTCACCGGCATAGAGATCGGCCCTTGCCGTAGCGAGGCCTCTGGTATTTGGATCAATGGCTGTTGGCTGCTCTGACCAAACTGGATAATCCAGATCAAGTGATGCAGATAAATTATAAATCGTTCCGATATCAGTCTGAAATAAATATGAACCACTTCCATCGCTATTCTGAACGGGTATGCCTAGCCACTGAGCGGGAATACCGTATACGACTGAGGATTGAATTTTTGACTCAGTCATATTTTGACAGCTGTAGACAGGCCTGACGTGAAATCCTGCGAATGTCCACAATACATTGACCTTGCCAACTAGATGATCTCCTGATTCTGGAATTACTTTAAAACTGTAAACGAAACCCCAGTAAGCATTTCCTGAATGAGTAGTCATGTATCCATAACCTGGGGTATACTCAGTAAGTGTCTCATGGAAATGAATTGCTTCTTCTGGATAGGTATAGCTTGAAACAGGAGTAGATGGGCCTGGCCTAAATGGATCTGGTCCCGTCAAGTCAATTAGATAGGCTTGAGCATTTAGATTCATAATGCCGATAAATGATGCAACAATGATGAGTACTGTCGCTTTCTTCATATTAATATTCCCCCCTGACCATCTGATTATTGTGAAAATGAATAGGAAAAATATTGATAAGCGGCTTCTACGAACGCAAGATATATTCATTTCTTTCGTCGAAGAATTATGGCGAGGTAATACAAACTAACTATTTGCCTGTAGACGCTGAATGTCAAGTATGAAATGAAGAAGAAAAAGAATGCAGCATGACCCCAAAGATTTCATCAAGGGGCTTGACATTCATAGAGGTCTATATGTGGAGAAGCGAGATGAATTTAGAAAGTGGAGAACAGCAGAACGGATACAGCCAGGGCCAACTTGCAAAGGTTCCTGAGCGTTGACGTTATGACAGTCTCACGTAGGAAAAGAGGGGTCAGGGAAATCCCTTCATTCCTGCATTTGGCCTGGGCCTATCTTGGATTGAGGGGAGAGGAATTAAAGCCCCAGGGAAAACGAAAACGGGAAAGGAGGTAAGGGAAATTGCCTGTATTGCGAAAAGACGAGGCCGGTATGTCATAGACTGCAATGATCATTTTTTAGGCAACCGGTCACAATATGGTCACAAATACAGAAAAGGGGCTAACCGTAAATGGCTAACCCCTTGATATTCATGGTAGGCGGTACTGGATTTGAACCAGTGACTTCTACCGTGTGAAGGTAGCACTCTCCCGCTGAGTTAACCGCCCGTGTGGCAATCCTATAGCGTAAAGAGTTTTGTTTTTCAAGCGGAAAAAGCTTTTCAATTTTTTGTTGACAAGTGGCGATCTTTTGTTCATATTTCTCCTCTCTTTGACAAAGCGGGCGTAACTCAGCGGTAGAGTGCTACCTTGCCAAGGTAGACGTCGACGGTTCAAATCCGTTCGCCCGCTCCAGTCTATAGCGGCGGCATAGCCAAGTGGCTAAGGCAGCGGTCTGCAAAACCGTTATTCACCGGTTCGAATCCGGTTGCCGCCTCCAGATAATGGATTTAGGGGCTGCACGATCGATCGTGCAGCCCCTTTCTTTTTATGCCGCTTTATGCCGCTTTGTGCCGCACAGCAACTGAAACTGGGTATTGGAATTGGGTACTGGGTACTGGGATATTGGGAACACTCGTCTGGCAGGTTGGTTCGTTCATTTCGTCATTGCGAGGAACGAAGAGACGGGGCAAGCATCGTAAATGCATCTCGAGCGAAGATTGCCACACCTGTGCCGCTTCGCGAAAGTAACTGGGGAATTGGGAATTGGGTAATTCCGTAGCCGGAATCCCTAATTCCTTCTTTTCCTTCCCGCGCTTTTGCCACTCTTGCCACTGCGCGAAGCAGCCTTGCCACTTCCTCAGAGGCTCGGCTCGCAATGACCCTTTTTTATATCTTCACTCAGTCACTTAGACACTCAAACACTCAGACACTCAGACACTCAGACACTCAGACACTTCTTCTTCCCCACTGGTCACCGGCCACTGGCCACTGGTCACTTTTTGTCGCCCGGCGGCTAATACGGTGACCGCCTCGGGCGGGGTGCGCGGGGGTCGTTTTGTACCGATGCGGGCTTCTCCGACGGTTTCTGGAGGGTCTCGATCTCCTGCCGAATCTCCCGCGCCCGGTCGCTGTCGGGCGGGAACTGGCTCAGGGCGGCCCGGTAATGGAAGAGGGCGCTGTCCTTCTTTTTCTTCATCTTGAAGTAGACGCCGAACCAATAGTGGGACTCGGATTCGTTGTTCAGTTTGCCGTAGGCCGTGGCGAGGCCGTAGGTGATCTGCTCGTCCTTCGATCCGGCCGCCGCGGCTTTTTTGTAGAGCTCCAGGGCCGTCAGGGTATCCCCTGTCTGCTCATAGGACCGCCCGAGATAGAGGATCGTCTCCTCGTCGTGCTCGTTGATCTGATAGGCCTTCCGAAGGTAGGCAACGGCTTCGGCATATCGGTTCCCGAGATAGGCGATGACGCCGGCGTCCCGGAGAATTTCCGGATCATCCGGCGCATAGCTCAAGGCCGTCTTGATGGTTTCCGAGGCCTCCTTCGTCTGCCCCAGCTTGGCCTGCACAACGGCCAGCCCGTACAGGGCGTTCACGTCGGAGGGGTTTTTCTTCAACTCGTCCCGGAAACGGGTCATCACGGGCTCGAGATTCCTCTCCTCCATCAGCATTTCGACCTGCACGCGGCGGAAGCCGCCCACGATGCTTTCCTTGCCCTTCCGGGTGTAGCGGGCCTCGAGGAGCCCGTCGAGGTAGCGGATTCGATCGTTCGTGCCCGGGTGCGTCAGAAAGTAGGAAGGGATGTTGTTCGAGTAAAACTCATGACGCCTCATGAGCTTCATGAAATCCACCATGCTTTTCGGGTCGTATCCCGCCGCCGCGAGGTAGGACATCCCGAAACGGTCGGCCTCCTCCTCGTTCTCGCGGCTGTACTGCAGAGCAAGCGTCTGGGCGCCGGCCATGCTGCCCATCATCACGGCCGCCCCGGCGCCCCCGCCCCCGCCCAGAAGGGCCCCGGCGATGACCCCAGCCAGGGCCGCATAGTTGAGCTTCTTGGATCTCTCCATCATCTGGTCGATGTGGCGGGCGTTGGCGTGGGCGATTTCGTGGGCCATGACGCTCGCGAGCTCGCTTTCATTTTCCGACAGCGTGATGAGCCCCCGGAATACGTAAATGTAGCCCCCGGGGGTCGCGAAGGCGTTGATGGCCGAGCTGTTGATCACATAGAACTTGAAGTCCCAGGGGACCCGCTGCTGGCTGGACAGGATCTGCTCGCCAACCTTGCGGACAAAATCGGTGACCTTCGGGTTTTTCGAGATCGCGTTGGCCTTCTCGAGTTTTTCGTAAATCTCGCGGCCGAGCTTGTATTCCTCCTCGATGGTGAGAGCCGCACGGGCACAGGGAACGAAGGCGGAAGCGACGAGGAGGGCGGTAATCAGAAAAGCGGGAAGGGCCCGGCACGTTGTTTTCCAGGGGGTTGTCATGTGATATCACGAGACCCGCCCCGCGCGTGCGGGATCGGGGCCATTCTCCTTTGGGGCTTTCCCCGCGACTGCCGGGAAGACTGCTATTATAGCCCGTTTTCGCTGATAATCAAGCCGATGTTCCCGTTAAATCACTCGACGATTGCTGTTGACAAGTGCCACTAGGTGGTATACAAAAAAATATCGGCAGCGTAAGGCACCGTGGTTTAAGTGCTTCCCGCTGTCGAGAACCCGATGGAGTGCCGGAGATTCCGGTCGCTCGCAGACGTTTACTGGTGACCATTGCAGAAAAAAGAGCGGATCCACTCGAGAACCATTACCGTAAACTCCTACGAGATTGACGACTCATCCCTGCTGGTAGAAGGCGATCTGGTGGATGAGCGTTTCTTTCCCTCTTATTACTACAGCAGAAACGAATTCCTGGATCCCGGGATCGTCCATGACATCCGGGTCGAGATGAGGGTAAGTCTCCCGGCGCTCGAGATCACCGAGGCCCGTGCGTCGATGAAAAAGATCCCCATCGAGGAGTGCCTGGGTGTTGAGTCCAACGCCGGAAGGATCGTTGGCCTCAAGATCAGGCCGGGCTTCACCCGGGACTTGAAGGAGCGGCTCGGCGGTGTTGCGGGTTGCCTCCACATGACGACGCTGATCTACCACATGGGGGCGGCGGCGGTTCAGGGGATGTGGGCTGCATTGAGCCGGAAACGGGAAGGCGGCGCCACGAAATCCATGGACTATGACCCCGGAATCCTGAAGAACAGCTGCTGGTTGTGGCGGGAAGACGGCCCCTTCTATGAGAAGGTGATAAGCCTGAAGGGGCAAAGAGAAAGGAAAGCGTAGACGGTCTCTTTCACGCGTTCACATGGTCAATAATGAAAACCCGGAAGGGTTCAACCGGAAACGCATTCTCTTCTATGTCCTCCCGGCTGTCGCTTACGCGGCCCTGATTTTCGCGCTGTCCTCCTTTCCCATGGATATCGAGGAACTCGGGCCCGTCTTTAGATTCGACAAGCTGCTGCACCTGGTGGAATACTACATCCTCGGGTACCTGCTCATGAGGGCATTCACCACATCCGATGTCCCCCGTCTGGCCGCAAGCCCGGTCGCTGTGGCGATCCTCGTCGGGTGCGCCTATGGCCTCAGCGACGAAATCCACCAGTCCTTCGTGCCCGGCAGAGATGCCAGCCTGGCGGATTTCCTTTTCGACGCCGCGGGGGCAACCCTGGCGGCCTGCACCTATTCCTATGCGCGTCATCAACTGGGGTTCGTGCGGACCCTGGAAAATCGAATCGAGGCAGAGGTAAGCCGGCGTTGACGAAGAGATACGTGGTGACCGTCGACGGCCCGGCAGGATCGGGAAAGAGCACCGTCAGCCGGTTGCTCGCCCGCAGGCTCTCATATGTGTACCTCGACACGGGGGCCCTGTATAGGGCCGTGGCGTTGAAGGTCAGCAGGGCAGGCCTCGCCGCCGCCGACCGGGCCGGGATTGCCGCCCTCTGCGGCGAAACGGATATTTCGCTTTTCGAGCGCGAAGGGACCACCCGGATTCTCCTGGACGGACGGGATGTGACGGAGCACATCCGGACGCCGGAGATCAGCATGCTTGCCTCGACGGTTTCGGCCCATCCCGAGGTGAGGCAGAGGCTTCTTGCCGTTCAGCGCGAAGCCGCGCGCACGGGAGGTGTCGTGGCCGAGGGGCGTGACATGGGGACGGTCGTGTTCCCGGGCGCCGAGGTGAAGTTCTTTCTCACCGCCGGCGCCGAGGAGCGGGCCCGGCGGCGCTGGCTCGAGTTGAGGGAACGGGGCCACGAGGTGGGCCTGGACGAGGTGTTGCGGGACGTGATCCGGCGGGACCGGCAGGACAGCGAGAGGGAGATCGCCCCGCTTCGGCCGTCCGAGGACGGCGTCCTTGTCGATTCCACAGGGAAGAGCATCGAGGACGTGGTGGAGGAGTTGTTCAAGGCCATAAAAACAAGGAAGACCGGGAAGTTATAATCGCTTTAAATTTTAATCACTTGATATTTTGTAGCCAGTGTGCTACGTCTCGATGGTTTATCGGGCGTCGTGTGAAATCTTAACGGGGGGTACTGCAGTAAATGGTTACGGAAGAGAGCGCGAAGGTGGAAGAGCAGAAAACGGCGAATCAGGACAGGGGGGCGGCAGAGGATCAGGCGGCGGCGAAGAAAGAGGACGAGGTAGGCTTTTCGGCCCTCTACGAGCAGAGCCTCCAGGAGCTTCGCTCCGGCGAGATCGTGATCGGCAGGGTGGTGCAGGTCAGTGCCGACCTCGTCATGGTGGATGTGGGATCCAAGACCGAGGGGATGATCCCTGCCCGGGAACTTCGGGACGCCGCAGGAAACATCACCGTCAACGTGGGCGATGAGATCGAAGTCCTCGTCGAAAGGAGGGGCGAGGACGACAGTCTGATCCTCTCACGGGACAAGGCCTCCAGGATCAAGACCTGGGGGAACATCAAGGAGAAATTCGAGGCCAACCAGCCCATCCAGGGCACCATCACCCAGCGCGTGAAGGGCGGTCTCACGGTGGACATCGGAATCCCGGCGTTTCTGCCCGGTTCCCAGGTGGACATCCGGCCCGTCCGTGATCTCGACCGCTTCGTCGGCCAGACCATGGAGTTCAACATCCTCAAATACGACCGCGACCGCAACAACGTCGTGCTGTCACGGCGGGCGATCATGGAGAAAGAGCGCGAGTCGGACCGCAAGGTGCTCCTCGAGACGATCGAAGAGGGGAAGGTCATCGAAGGGATCATCAAGAACATCACCGATTACGGCCTCTTCATCGATCTGGGAGGCATCGACGGGCTTCTCCATGTCACCGATATTTCGTGGGGCAAGGTGCCCAAGCCTTCCGACACATTCAGCAAGGGCGACAAGATCCGGGTGAAAGTCCTCTCCTTCGATCGCGAAAAGGAGCGTGTGTCGCTGGGCCTCAAGCAGCTCACCGAAAACCCCTGGGAGCGGATCGGCGACAAGTATCCTGTCGGCACCGTCCTGGAGGGCAAGGTGGTCAGCATTGTCGACTACGGCGCCTTCGTGGAACTCGAACCGGGTGTAGAGGGTCTCATCCACGTCTCGGAAATGTTCTGGACGCGGGAGATCCGGCACCCCTCCAAGGTGCTCTCGGTAGGGCAGGTCCTGAGGGTCATGATCCTCGAGGTGAATGCAGAGAGTAAGAGGATCTCCCTGGGCCTCAAGCAGACCACGGCCAATCCCTGGCTCGCCCTCAAGGAGAAGTACGCCGAGGGGACCGTCATCCGGGGCCGCATCCGCAACATAACGGACTTTGGGATCTTTGTCGGCGTCGAAGAGGGCATCGACGGGCTCGTGCACGTCTCGGACATCTCCTGGAAGCATCGCGTAAAGCACCCCTCGGAGCTCTACAAGAAGGGCCAGGAGATCGACGCCGTCGTGCTGAACGTGGATGTGGAAAACGAGAAATTCTCCCTGGGCATCAAGCAACTCGAGAAGAATCCCTGGGAGGAGTTCTGTGAGCGATACAATCCCGGCGCCGTCATCGCCGGCAAGGTGACGAACATCACCGACTTCGGGATCTTTGTCGAGATCGAGGAAGGCATCGAAGGCCTCGTCCATATCTCCGAGCTGAGCCAGAAGCGGGTCAAGGCGGCCTCCGACCTGTTTGCCGTCGGCGACGCCGTCACGGCCGTGGTCAAGAGTGTCGACCCGAAAAACCGCAAGATCCGGCTGAGCATCAAGGATCATGAGGCGACGGTGCACCAGTCGTCCCCGGCCCGGCAGTACATCAACAACAAGGAAAACCTCGGGTCGAGCCTCGGGAAGGCCCTGGCGGACATCAAGATCGACGCGTGAGAAACGGACAGGGTATCGGGTATAGGGTATCGGGTCTCGGGTAAGTAGAATGGAAGAGACCTATAAGATGCATCCTTCATTCCCTATACCCTAGACCCTATACCCTAAACCCCAGTACTTGTTCGCGCCACCCGGCGAGCCTTGATCGGTGTTTATCCGTCGCCGGGTAGAGAGTAAACCATGCACAAAAGGCATCCCGTTCTCTTCGGGCTCCTCTTGCTTTCTCTGATCGGGGTCTTGTTCTTTTTCCTCGTGTACAGCATGAGTTCCGTGCAGGGGGAAAAAACGGCATTCATCTCGAAAGACCGGATCGGTGTGGTCCCCGTGAAGGGGGTCATCATCGATCCCAAGCCCGTCAACGACGTCCTGGAAAAATTCGGCAAAGACGACAGCATCAAGGCGGTGGTTCTTCGCATTGACACGCCGGGCGGAGGCGTGGGGCCCTCCCAGGAGATCTACGAGAAGGTCCAGTGGCTGCGGAAAAAGAAAACCGTTGTCGCTTCCATGGGGTCCATGGCAACCTCGGGCGGATATTACGTGGCCTGTGGGGCCGAGAAGATCATTGCCAACCCAGGGTCGCTCACGGGCAGCATCGGCGTGATCATGCACTTCACCAACGTGGAGGATCTGTTCAAGAAGGTGGGACTCCGTTCCTCCGTGATCAAGAGCGGCAAATACAAGGATGCCGGGTCCCCCTTTCGCGACATGACGAATGAAGAGCGGGATCTTCTCCAGGCCCTCATCGATGACGTTCACGAGCAGTTCGTGGAAGTCGTGTCGGCGAATCGGGCCCTGGACAAGGAGACCGTGAAGGGATTTGCCGACGGCCGTATCTTTACGGGGCGTCAGGCTATGGGACTCAAGCTCGTCGACGAACTGGGTGATCTGGATCATGCGGCGGGGGTGGCGGCCACGATGGCGAAGCTGGAGGGGAAGCCCGAACTCGTCTATCCCAAGGAAGAGCGGCGCTCCGTCTGGCGGTACATGATGGAAGAGATGGTATCGGTCCTGAAGCGCGAAATGGTAGAGACGGTGGTGGAGACAGGCCCGGGCTTGAGTTACATCTATGTCAGTCAGGGAAGGTGATGTTTCCATGACAAAAAGAGATTTAATCGCGAAAGTCCAGGATCTTCTGAAGGAGTATCCCCGCAAGGACGTGGCTCACGCCGTCGAGGTCGTCTTCGATTCGATGGTCGACGCCATGAAGAAAGACGACCGGATCGAAATACGGGGATTCGGCAATTTCACTGTCAGGACACGGGAACCCCGGCGGGGAAGAAACCCCATGACGGGGGCATCCGTGGATGTGCCACCCCGGCGTTTCCCATTCTTCAAAGTGGGGAAAGAACTGAAAGAACGGGTGGACAGGAAAGAATAGGGTCTAGGGTCTAGGGTATAGGGTGTAGGGTCCGAAGGTTCTGATGAAGTTTCTATGACCTAATCTGCTTCCTTCCCGATACCCGAGCCCCGAGACCCGAATCCCGCCTCGAAGCGACACTTGTTACCAGTTGCCTTGTGTCATCGCTTCGCGAACAACAAACCATCCGGAACCAACCCGCCTCACGTCTGCGGCAAATCGGAGCCATATGGAGTACAAGACCATCCAGATCACCAGAGAGGACGGCTATGCCGTCGTCATGCTCAACCGGCCGCACGAGATGAATGCCCTGTCGCGGGAGATGAAGCTGGAGCTGGTGGATTGTTTTTCGGCGCTCGAGACCGACGACTCGGTGCGGGCCGTGATCCTGACGGGCGGAGATTTTGTCTTCTCTGCGGGGATGGATCTCAAGGAGATGGCGGCCGTCTCGGACGACGAGGTCGACGACTACTTCAACCTGATCGCCAGTTACCTGCAGAAGATTTTTGCCTTCCGCAAGCCCATCATCGCCGCCGTGGGCGGGATCGCCCTGGGCGGAGGGTTCAACCTGGCTACGGTCTGCGACATGATCATTGCCTCCGAGAGCGCCATCTTCGGGCACCCGGAACTCAAGTTCGGCCTCAACCCCCTCTTTAATCCCGTCAGTCGGCTTGTCGGTACGGCCAAGGCCAAGGAGATTGCCATGCTGGGAGAGCCCATTGGCGCCATGGAGGCCCTCCGGATCGGACTTGTCAACAAGGTGGCCCCTCCCGATCGGTACATGGAGGAGGCGAAGATCATGGCGAAGGAACTTGCCGGCCGGCCACCAAAGGCCATCGAGGCCGTCAAACGGATCTCCGAAGTGGCCCCGCACCTGGACAAGAGTTCAGCCCTCGAGTACGAGTTCGAGATTTCGGCCCTGCTCTTCTCACGGACCGAGCGCAAGGAATACATGCGGCACTTTCTCGATGAGCTGAAACAGAAGAAGAAAAAATAAAGAAAAGTGTCTCAGTGTCTCAGTGAAGAGGGAGAAAGGAAAAATCCTCCCCAACCCTCCTTTTGTTAAAGGAAGGGGTCTGAAGAAAAAGAAAGCCCCGGGCTCGAAAGAGTTCCGGGGCTTTCCATTCCAAGTGCCTTGTTGCTTGATCCTTGCTGCTTGCGCCTGTCCTTACCGGTAGTCCTTGTCGTAATCGGGCGAGGCGAAATCCTTGAGCTGGTCTCTTCGCTTCTTGTGCTGCAACTTCCTTAACGCCTTCGCCTCGATCTGGCGGATGCGCTCCCGGGTGACACCCATCATTTCACCGACTTCTTCAAGTGTGAAAGGGCCGTAATTGCAGGCAACCCAGGTGCAGTTACAAAACATCTCGTTCTTGAGCCACCACTCGCAGACCGTATCCGGGCAGGGCTCGGTGATCAAGATCGCCTTTTTTTTGCATTTGTACATGCGTCTGACCGTCTCCTCTGGAGGGTTGCAACTATAGTAATAAGCATTTTAATTTTGTCAACGCTAAAGGAGCCTTTTGCTTCACTTTTTTCATGTGGAGGTTTGGCAAAAGGCTTCACGGGCCGTCTGCTGGCCGCTATACGTACACTTAAATGCGCAAAGTCTCTCATAGCGGGGACTACAATATATTGGTTGCACACGTTGCATTCATCATGGAGAGATTACGTCGGTTTTTTGACGTCGATTGTATTTTGTAACATATTAATAATATTAAATAATATATGAAAAAGGGGTAATGCACAGACCTTGTTAAGTATCTGTTTATAAAGGTGTTGGCCTATAAGGTAAGTGCGGGTTTGAAAAGAGTTTTTGTCAGATTGCCTGCTTTGGCGTCACGACTGATGTCCGTGTAAAAACAGGCAGTTAGAATATTCTAATTGTGCAACCGTGACAGGGGAGGAGGGTTCCGGATTTGCTGTTTACATTTTTTGTCTGCCTTTTTGACGTTTTCCTCAGGGTGGAGTTTCCGTAGCAGACAAGCCGACATAAGAAGCCGGCAGCCGTAAGCCGACAGTCCACAGGCAACAGGTAACAGGTAACAGGCAACAGGTAACAGGTAACAGGTAACAGGTAACAGGTAACAGGTAACAGGTAACAGGTCTATCCTGATGCCATGTCTTTTCCTGTCACCTGATACCTGCCACCTTAAGCATCGTTGCAGCTCAGGTCGTGATACCCCTCGTGCGGTCTCGTAGTCATGTCAAGCGCAGCCTCGAACGGGCCGATTCGCCTTGACAATTATTAGTGAATGCATTAGCGTTACGCATCGCGCGAGCGGGACTGTTGATCAGGGGACATCCTGTTTAAATCCGGCAGTATTGAAGGTGGGAAGATAAGAAGGGCAACCCCGGCCGACAAGATCAAGAGAGGGCGTCATGATTGGGGTTCTGGTCATCACACACGGCAATCTTGGCAGCGAACTGATCAGCGCAGCCGAACAGATCAAGGGCAGCCTCAACGGCGCTCTTCACATCTCGGTGGGAGCAACCAAGGGGCTCGAGGACCTGAGAAAAGAGATCACCGTGGCCATCCGTAAATTGGACACGGGGATGGGCGTCCTGGTGCTTACGGATCTATTCGGCGGAACCCCCTCGAATGTCTCCCTTGCCTTCCTGAAGGAGGGCAAGGTCGAGGTCGTCACTGGGGTCAATCTCCCCATGCTCCTCAAGATCCCCGATGTCAGGGAGAAAGAGACCGATCTGTCAATCTTTGCGGCGCAAATCCGGGACTACGGGAAGAAGAACATTTATCTTGCCAGTGAGGTACTCAAGAAGAAGGTTGGTGAGAATTAAAAACCACACGCCGGGAACCTGCCGACGGGATTCCGGCTTTTTTTTATCTTTTGCGCAGGCTACGGACACCCGATGGATTTCTCCCTCATCAGAGTCGACAGCAGGCTGGTCCACGGGCAGATCATCGAAACGTGGCTGCCCTTTCTGAAGGCGACCCGGATCGTCGTCGTCAACGATGAGGTGGCAGGCAGCTTCTTTCGAGAGACTGTCATCCGGATGGCCGTGCCCCGCGAGGTGGAGGTTCTGATATACGGTGTCGATGAGTTCGGCCACACCGAGATGACACTCCACGACGAAAACGTGAGGACGATCGTCCTCTTCAGCGGTGTGAACGACGTCGCCCGGGCCTGGGAAGCGGGTTTTCGCTTCAAGACGTTGAACATCGGCAACCTCTACAGCGAGAATTGCAAACTGCAGTGTTCCACATCGGTATGCCTCGCCGATGAAGACATTGCCCACACGTGTTTTCTTCTCGATTCAGGCGTAAGGGTGGAGCTGAGATCCATTCCGAGCGACAGGACCGTGGACTTCCGGGATCTTCTCGGCGGCCGGCAGGGCTGAGAGCCGATGGTGGTCTCTGCCATCCTGTCCGATGATCGGCGTTGCCCACGGGGGCGGTCATGTTGAACGAGACAGCCATCGCGGCAGTACTGGGTGCGTTGATCTGCCTGGACAGGGTGGTCGTCCAGTTCATGATCTCCCGGCCCGTTGTTGCCGGTCCGCTCATCGGACTGGCCCTCGGGGACCCTCTCACCGGTCTTGCAACCGGAGCACTGCTGGAGCTGCTCTGGGTCGATCGAATTCCCGTCGGGACCTATGTTCCGCCGAATGATACCCTCGTCACGATTCTGGCCACGGCCGGCGCCATTCTGGCCGCCCCCGCCCCGGGGCCTCCTCCCCGCGAACTGATCGCTCTTGCCATCCTCGTCTTTGCCCCTGCCGGTTTTCTGGGGCAGCAGTTGGAGATGCTGCTCCGAAAATGGAACGACGGGCTGGTACTGCAAGCCACGGAGGATGCAAAGGCCGGGGACGCCGCCGGTGTCACCCGCCGGCATCTCACCGCGCTGGGACGCTATCTCGCGGGATCCCTCGTTTTCCTGTTTGTCGCGCTGACCTGCGGTACCTGGCTGATCCGCGGCATTTACCCGGATTTTTCCGGGGCAGTCCTCCGGGCCCTCGACTTCGCCTGTACCATCCTTCCGCTCATCGGGATCGGCGTGGCTCTCAACACGATCAAGCTGAGGGGATACGTTCCCGTATTCTGCGGCGTCTTTTTACTGCTTGCCATTGTCGCGGGATTCATTTAAACACCGACAGAAGAAGTGCTGAGTGTCAGGTGTTATGTGTCGTGTGTCATGATAAAGATTTCCACGACTATTTTTCACTTAACACTTTTACACCTAACACATAACACTAATCGGATGGTAACCAGAATCAAACAGATCGAGGGACTCGAGGTCGTGCCGATGACGGAGTACGATCTCGACGAGGTCATGCAGATCGAGCGGATGTCTTTCAGTGTCCCCTGGACCCCTGGCATGTTCAGGCAGGACCTCGAATTTCCTCTTGCCCGGTGCCTTGCGGCAAGAGTCGGTTCGGCCGAAAAGAAAAGGCTCGCCGGCTACGTCCTTTGTTGGTTCGTCGCCGACGAGGTTCATGTCACCAACATCGCCGTGAGAAAGGATCTCCGAAAGCAGGGTGTTGCCACCCGGCTTCTTGAAGAGGCCCTGTGCCAGGCGCGTCGGGAGCTGATGCACTATTGCACCCTCGAGGTACGAGTGTCGAACGAAGCCGCGAAAGGGTTTTATCGGAAACTCGGGTTCGAGTCCCGGGGCGTTCGGCCGAAATACTACTCAGACAACAACGAAGACGCCGTGATCATGTGGCTTGATCTATAAAGAAGGTTCGAGGTCCGAGGAACGAGGACCGAGGTACAAAACAGAAAACCTCGATCCTAGAGCCTCGATCCTGAGTGCGATGGTCGTGAAAGAAGTCCTCTGTCATTGCGAGGAGGCCCTTCGGGCCAACGCGGCAATCCGATGAAAGACTAGATTGCTTCGTCACTTCGTTCCTCGCAATGACCAGATCGACCAGATAGACTAGATAGACAAAAGACCCCCTCACCTCAATCCTCTCCCGCCAGGGGAGAGGAAGATCAAGGATGGGGTCTTCATCGGACGGAACAGACTGAATAGACCGGATAGACGGGATAGACAATGCTCACCAAAGCCGACATGACAGCCACGATTCTCGATAACCGTGAGGCGGCGCCCGGCCACTATCTGATGAAGCTTGCCGTAAGCGGGACTTTCAGAGACGCCCGGCCGGGACAGTTTGTCATGCTGCGTCCCGCCGGACGGGGCTTTCCGTTCCTTGGGAGGCCGCTCGGGATCTACAGTCTTGCGGAAAACGGGAACGGCGCACGGATCGAGATCCTCTACCGTGCGGCCGGGAGGGGGACGAAAGTCATCTCGACGCTGTGCGAGGGGGATCGCATCGAGATCCTGGGTCCGCTCGGTAACCGGTTCGAACTCAAGCCCGGGATGAGGACGGCCGTCCTCGTGGCGGGCGGCATCGGGATTGCCCCGCTCGTATTTCTCGCCGAGAAGCTGCGCCGAGATGCTCCACCTGAGCGGTTGGAGATGGTTCTGTATATCGGGGCAAAATGTTCGGCGGGCCTCCTCGGTATTGACCGGATGAAGTCTTTTGGCGCCGAGGTCCGAGTCAGCACCGACGATGGCAGCGCCGGTTACGAGGGCCCGGTGACGGATCTTTTCCGGGAGGATCTGCTCTCTTTTGACGCTTCGAAAACGGAAGTCTTCGTCTGCGGCCCCAACCCGATGCTGAAGAGGATGGGTGAAATGATCGCGGATTATCCCGTCACATGCCAGGTCCTCATGGAGGAGCGAATGGCCTGCGGCATGGGGGCATGCCTGGGGTGCACCATCGAGGTCCGCACGCCAACGGGTGTGGAATACCGCCAGGTATGCTCCGACGGACCGGTGTTCGATCTGCGCAGCATTGTGTGGCGCTGACGCCGAAGGCAACAGGCAACAGGCAACAGGCAACAGGCAACAGGCAACAGGCAACAGGCAACAGATAGAACCTACCGAACCTTTTTTACTGTAGCCTGTATCCTGTAGCCTGTATCCTGTAGCCTGCAGCCTCATGATGCTCATCGACAAGATAAGAGACAAGAGAAGCGATGGCCTTGTTGAAACCTCTGACTGAAGTCAAAATCGGCAGCCTGGTCCTGAAGAACCCCGTCATGACCGCGTCGGGCACTTTCGGCTACGGTGAGGAGTACGCACCCTACGTCGACCTGAACCGGCTCGGGGCCGTGGTGGTGAAGGGTATCTCGCTCGAGCCGCGCCGGGGAAACCCGCCGCCGCGGATCATGGAAACGCCCGGCGGGATGCTGAATGCCATCGGCCTTCAGAACGTCGGGGTGAAGGCGTTTATCGGCGACAAGCTGCCATGGCTGCGGCAGTTCGACACGAAGGTCATCGTCAATATTTTCGGCGAGACGCTGGAGGAATACGGGAAAGTGGCTGCGGCGCTCAGCGGCGTTCCCGGAATTCATGCCCTGGAGGTCAACATCTCCTGTCCCAACGTGCAGAAGGGTGGGCACGTGTTCGGCTGTGACCCCGATGCATCCCATGGCGTGACGAAGGCTGTGAAATCGGCGACGGATCTCCCCGTCATCGTCAAGCTCTCCCCCAATGTGTCCGACATCACCGAGATTGCGCGCTCCTGCGAAGCCGCAGGAGCCGACGCCCTTTCGCTCATCAACACGCTGCTGGGCATGTCCATCGATATCGAACGGCGCATCCCGCACCTGCGAAACGTCACCGGCGGACTGTCCGGCCCTGTCGTCAAGCCCGTGGCGGTCCGGATGGTCTGGAACACCGTGAGTGCCGTCTCCATCCCCGTCATCGGGATCGGCGGGATCATGGAAGCCGACGATGCCCTGGAGTTTCTCATCGCCGGGGCAAAGGCCGTGCAGGTCGGAACGGCGAATTTCGTGAATCCGAAGGCCACGATGGAAATCGTCGAGGGGATCGAGGCGTACCTCCTCCGTCATGGCATCGGGGATGTCAACGAGCTGATAGGCTCCCTTAGAACCGAATAGTGTATTGGATCTAGGGTCTAGGGTATAGGGGCCGAAGGTACTTGAGAAATTTATATAAACGGGATCTTCTTCATTCCCGATTCCCGATACCCGAGTCCCGAGACCCGATACCCCACTCAGATGAAAAAACCGGAGAAACTATGGGCAACGCTGAAGTCATTGTCGAAGGTGTGTATTTGGTAGGCGGGCCGAATATTTCCATGTCGGAGGATGCCACGGTTTTTGTTATCGATTTCAGTGACGAGCTCGTCATGATCGATGCCGGCGCCGGCAGGAGCGCCCGCACACTGGTCCGCAACATCGAGGGGGCGGGCCTCGACCCGAAGAAGATCTCCACACTCATCATGACGCACTGCCACATCGATCACATCGGTGCGGCGCCTTACTTCCGCGACAAGTTCGGCTGCAAACTGGCCGCCCACGAACTGGACGCACGTGCCATCGAAGAAGGCGACCCCATCATGACGGCTGCGAACTGGTATGAAACGGATTTCCCGCCCACACCGGTCGATATCCGCTTCAAGGGAGACCACGAAATCCTGCGGATCGGCTCGGAGGAGCTGCACCTGATCCACACGCCCGGGCATACCCCCGGCTCCATGTCCATCTACCTGGACCGGGGCGGAAAGAGGGTCCTTTTCGGCCAGGACATTCACGGTCCGTTTCTGCCAAGCTTCAAATCCGACGTCAGCAGCTGGCGTACATCCATGGAAAAACTCCTGGCCCTCGAGGCCGACATCCTCTGCGAAGGCCACTTCGGGATCTTCCAGACGAAGGAGCAGGTCAGGAAGTACATCCAGCGGTATATGAGGGAGTACTCATAAGAAGGGTATAGGGTCTCGGGTCTCGGGTATAGGGTATAGGGTATAGGGTATAGGGTATAGGGTATAGGGTCCGAAGGTACTAACGAAATTTTTTATAAACGGAATCTTCTTCCTTCCCGATACCCGAACCCCGATACCCGATACCCCGCTTCATCTTCTGATACCCGATTCCCTAGACCCGATCCCCTGCTTTTTCCAGGTTGCTCATCCGCACCCCAATCAGTCTCACCCGTTTTTTCAGCTCGACTTTTTTCAGGCACTCGAAGACCGTACGGCGGATTGTCTCTTCGGAATCGACGGGTTCCCGGAGGCTGATGGACCGCGTGTGCGTCTCGAAATCACTGAAGCGGATCTTCAGGGTCACCGTGCGTCCCCGGTAGCCGTCGTCCCGCATGGCCTTGACGACGTCTTTTGTGAGCTCGGCCATCGTTTTTGCGATCACCTGCCAGTTGCGCACGTCTGTCTCGAACGTCGTCTCCCGGCTCATCGAACGGGGTTCCCAATGAGTCACGATGGGGCTGTCGTCGATTCCCCTCGATGCGTCGTACAGGTAATGGCCGTATGATTGGCCGAATTCCTCCGTCAACTGCTCCAGCGAAAGGGCGGCGATCTGCCTGATCGTGTCGATTCCCATCGCCTTCAGGTGCGCCTCCGTCTTGGGTCCCACACCCAGAAGCTTCCTTGCAGGCATGGGCCAGATCCGGGCGGATACATCTTCCTCACCCAGGATCGTAAGCCCGTCGGGCTTCTGCATGTCCGAGGCGATCTTGGCCAACAGCTTGTTGGGGGCGATCCCGATCGAGCAGGTGAGTCCTGTTTCATCGAGAATCTGTTTCTTGATCTCCAGGGCGATCTCCTCCGGTGGACGGTCGCTCTCCGAGAGGTCGAGGTAGGCCTCGTCGATCCCGACATCCTCCATGGCGGGGCTGAACCGGCGGAGCACTGCCTTGAAGAGCACCGAGTAGCGCACATACTCGTCATAATCGACAGGCAGGAAGATGGCCTGGGGACAGAGGCGGAGAGCCGTCCGGAGCGGCATGGCCGAGTGGATCCCGTATTTTCTCGCCTCGTAGGAGGCCGTGGAAACGACGCCGCGGCTCGACGGGTCGCCCCCCCCGCCGATGACGACGGGTTTTCCCCGCAGCTCGGGTTTCCGTCTTTCTTCGACGGCCGCGAAGAAAGCATCCATGTCCAGGTGCAGGATGTGCCTCATACAGGCGGGGGATTATAGAGGATCGGGGGCAGGAATGCAAAAGCGAAAGCCTCGCGGTGAAATGCCGTGCGCTACTCTTCGCGGATCAGGGATCGCCAGGCATCCAGTGAGTCTTCCGTCACTTGCAGATCGTGTCCTTTCCGGGCATGATCTGAGGCCTTCTTGAGTACCTCTTCGACGGTCTTGCCATGGACCTCGAAATTGCAGTCCATGCCTGCCTCGTTGAAACGCAGGATCATCATGTCATCCGGTCTCCAAACGGCAGATTTTCAGTCCGGCAACATCCGCCGGCGTGATTCGAACTACACTTTATTAAGCAAAGGTCCTGCCAAACTCGAGGGATTGCGGGGATGACCGGCAGTCACCATTGAACGGGCCTTTGCGGGTACCCCCCCATAACTGCGCCGGATTGGAACATGACAAAAATGTCACGCCGGGCACGTTGCGACGGTTTCATCGCGAGCCCCCCTTTGTGGAACAGCCCTGTTTTGGTGATCTCCCGGCAGCGACATGAATGTCGCAGCAAGGGTGATAAAAAGGTCACCCAAAAAAAAACCTTTTCATAACCGGCCGTTGGTAGTAGAAAAAGACCCGTTTGACCGGGGGCGCCTCAGGAAAGTCACTACCCCTTGTGCAACCCGGATCATCGTAAACTATGTAACCGGTTTGTACCCCTGATCTCCCTCTCCCCATCAAGGGTTGGGGTGAGGGGGAATAATCCCGTTCCCCTGGTATTCCGGCGCAATCATGTTTGGTTCTTTCATTACCGGGAAACCCCGCCCTGCGGGCGGGAGCTTCAATACCCTGAGGGGGTGCCGCCGTGAAATCCTACAGGAAGGAATTGTGGCTCAATGTCCCGGCCCGGATGGCTTTTGTGAACATTACGCCCCAGGTCGAGGTGTGCCTTGGGGAGAGCGGCATCCGGGAGGGGTTCGTCCTCGTCAATGCCATGCACATTACCGCCTCTGTGTTCATCAATGACGACGAGGCGGGCCTGCACAAGGACTACGAAGAGTGGCTGGAAAAACTGGCCCCCCACGAACCCGTCTCCCGCTACCGGCACAACCGAACGGGCGAAGACAACGGTGATGCCCATCTGAAACGGCAGGTCATGGGAAGGGAAGTCGTCGTGGCCGTCACGGGCGGGCGGCTCGATTTCGGCCCCTGGGAGCAGATCTTCTACGGCGAGTTCGATGGCAGGCGGAAAAAGCGCGTGCTGGTGAAAATTATAGGGGAATAAAGAACGGGTATAGGGTCTCGGGTATAGGGTATAGGGGCTGAAGGTACTAAGATGGTTAGTAAACGAAATCTGTTTCCTTCCCGATACCCTAGACCCGATACCCCTGCACGACTCGATTTCGAGAGGGATATCTACTCATCATCTGATAGCTGTTCGCTAAGGGGAGGAGAGGATGGAGAAGGTCTTTTTTCCGGCAAGTGTCGTTGTTTTCGGGGTCTCTGCGGCGCCCACCAACCTGGGGAGGAACATTGTCCTGAACCTGCAGCGCTTTGGCTTCAAGGGGGAAATCCATGCGGTGGGCAAGGATGGCAGCGATATCAACGGGGTCCGGATCTACCCGGCAATCGAGGAAGTGCCCGGGGTGCCCGACCTGGCAGTGTTTCTCCTGCCCGCCCGGCATGTGCCGGAGGCCCTGGATGCCTGCGGGCGCAAGGGGATCCGCCGGGCCATCATCGAATCGGGCGGCTTCAGCGAATATGCCGATCAGGGCCGTGACCTCGAGAAGGAAGTGCTGGACATCGCAAGGCGCTGGAACATGCGGGTCGTGGGTCCCAACTGCATCAGCATCGTCAACCTGGAAAACGGCCTCGTTCTTCCCTTTGTCCCCCTGGAGGACCGTGAGGTGAGAAAGGGGAACATCTCGATCGTAGCCCAGAGCGGGGGGATCGCCCTGGACTGCATGAGGCTGCTCTCCTACGAGAACCTGGGGGCCAGCAAGCTCATCAGCATGGGAAACAAGCTCGATGTCAACGAGAATGACTTCTTCGAGTTCCTGCGTTCAGACCCCGACACCCGGGTTATCGGGTTCTACCTGGAGGACGTGGCCGACGGCGGCCGGCTGATGCAGTTGGCGGCGGCAACCGAGAAGCCGCTCATTGTCCTGAAAGCCAACACGAACCCCGCAAGCAACCACGCCGCGCGCTTTCACACGGCGGCGCTGGCCGGGGACGACGACGTCGTCACGGCAGCCTTCCGGCAGGCGGGGATCCACCGCGTGCAGAACCTCACCGAGATGATGGAGAGCTTCAAGGTCTTCTCGCTTCCTGTCATCAAGGGACCGCGGCTTGCTGTCCTGGGGCGCTCCGGCGGGCAGGCGGTGCTGCTGGCAGACGCAGTTCACCGCTACGGGTTCGAACTCGCGAAGCTCTCCGATGATTTTTTCAGCCACGTGAGACAACACATCCGGGCCGGCGTGATCCGCATGTCGAACCCCCTGGACATGGGGGACATCTTCAACATCGACGCCTACGCCGGCATCGTGGAGAAAGCCCTTGCCGAAGATGGCGTCGACGGGGTCGTCATCAGCCACGCCTACGTCGCCAACCTGGAGGTTGCGCCGTCGAAGCGGCTCCTCGAGGCCTCCCTGGACCTTTCCCGCCGTTATGGAAAACCCGTCATCCCCTGCATCATTCCCGACAAGCACACCTGGTTTTCCGTGAAGGAGGAAGCGGACGCCTTCCTGTTCGAGGACGTCGACACGGCGCTGAAAGCCCTTTCGCGATCGCTGTGGCATCACCGTTTCCAGGCAGGCAGGCGCGCAACCGCACCGAAGCGCACAGCGAGGCCGAAGAAAAGCCCGCCCCTGCGGTCCGGGTTCATGGCGCCCGACGAGGCCTTTGCCCTCCTGGGCTCCTGCGGCATTCCCCATGCCGGGCTTGCCGTTGCCGAAAGCGCCGATGCGGCTGTCAAGGCGGCGCGGCGCCTGCGTTACCCCGTGGCCCTCAAGACAGCCGATCCCGGTGTCCTTCACAAGACGGAGAAGGGGGGTGTCGTGCTCGACATCACCGGCGAGCAGGAACTGCGGAAAGCCTTCAAGGCCATGAAAGCCCGACGCTGTCTCGTTCAGAAGATGGCTCCGGCCGGCACCGAGGTCATCATCGGGGCCAGGAAGGACAACGAGTTCGGCCACGTCGTGCTCTTCGGGCTCGGCGGCATTTTCGTCGAACTGCTCAAGGACACGGCCATGCGCGTCGTTCCCCTGACGGCAAAGGAGGCCGAGTCCATGGTCCTTGAGATCAGGGCCTCGGGGATTCTGAAGGGGTTCCGCGGCAGGGGGGCGCTTGATGTGAAGGCCCTGGCACGCTGCATCGCGGGCATCTCGAAGCTGCTCGTGGACCACCCCGAGATCTGCAACATTGACATCAACCCGCTTATTCTCTACGGTAAGAGGAAGGGCTGCATCGCCGTGGACGCAAAGATCGAAGTCTCCAAATAAAGGCTCGAGGTCCGAGGAACGAGGACCGAGGTACAAAGAAAACCTCGATCCTAGAGCCTCGATCCTCGTGCCTGCCCGCGACGCCGCAAGACGGCGTGTTTCTTGCAAATTCCGCCTGTCACGGAGGATTTTATGAGGCGCAGTCTCATCCGGGGACTCTTTCTTTGCGGCCTGTGCCTGTTCCTGGCGGGGTGCTCGACGGGCGGCGACGAGTCCAAACCCGACGACACGCTCACCCTGTATGTCTCCGCCTATATGAACGGCAACTACGAAGAGGCTTACCAGTACCTCTCCGCGGAAGACCGCGCGGCGAAGAGCCTCGAGGCCTATATCGCGGACAGGAAGGACTCGGGGACCTTTCTTGCCCGAAACCTGCATCGGCTCATGGGCTATACCATCCGCGACGTGGCTCAGGTCGATGAAACACACGCCTGCGGGACTGTGGAATTCAGCATCCCCGACTTCCGTGCCATCGTCGGCGAGGTTTCCGGCGCCCTCGATGCGGCCGCCTACCCTGAAAGCGCCCTCGAGAACGTTTCCTTCGTCCGTCGCAACGTTGGGGCCTTTGAACAGAAGTACCAGACCGAGGGCATCCCGCGAAGGACGCTTCAGGAGAAATTTGAACTGATCAGGGAAGGCCGGCAGTGGAAGGTCCGAGCCGGCTGGGGGCTCGGGGAGCCTCGGAGGCGCTGACGGCCATGACGTGGGTTCGGGAAATCCTCCTCTTTTCGGCAGGCATCACCCTTTTTCTCTTCGGGATGATGCGCCTGAGCGAGGAGGTGCAGCTCTACCTCAGCAACGTTCGAATCCGCCAGTTCTTCAGGCTGGCCGTCGAGCGGCCTCTCTACGGCCTGGCGACAGGCATTGTCACGACGGTCCTTTTCCAGAGCAGCACGGCCACCTCCGTTCTCGTCGTCGGCATGGTGAGCGCCGGCCTTATGAGCTTCTACCGGTCCCTGGCGATCATTCTCGGGGCCGACGTGGGCACGACCGTCACCGTGCAGCTCGTCGTCTGGAAGGTCACCGAGATCTCCCCCGTGATCGTATGCTTTGGAGGCATGCTCTGGTTTTTCGCCCGGGAGAAGTGGAAAAAAATCGGCGAGGGGATCTTCTATTTCGGTCTCCTCTTCTTCGGACTGGAGCTGGTCTCCATAGCAACGGCGCCCTTCAAGGATAGTGCAGCCGTCCGCGACATGTTCCAATGGGCGGATAACCCACTGCTGGGGCTTGCGATCGGCGTCATCGCGGCGTCGATCATCCACTCCTCGGCCATCCCGATCACGATCCTCGTCATCCTGGCGCAAAACGATGTGATTACCCTGTACCATGCCATCCCCATCGTGTTCGGCGCCAACATCGGCACGGCGATCACGGCCCTGCTCGCAAGCCTCGTGGCCAATATCAACGGCAAGCGCACCGCCCTGGCGCATTTTCTCTTCAAGCTCTTCGGCGCGGTGTTCTGCCTGCTGGCCCTGCCGCTGTTCATGCGGTTCGTGACGGCCCTTTCCCCTGATGCCGCCCAGCAGATCGCTTACGGGCACCTGCTGTTCAACGTATTCGTCGTGGCCTTTTTCTTTTTCTTCCTCCAGCCCTTCTCCTATCTCGTGGAGCGGATCATCCCCGGCAAGGTCGAAACGCTCCCGATCTGGCCCGAATTTCTCGACGACCGCTACCTCCAGGACCCGGCAGCGGCCCTCGAGCAGGTCCGTAAGGAGTTGAGGCGCCAGATGTATCTCGTCAAGCGCATGTGCGCATCGAGCATGAACCTCATCCCCTATTTCGGCGAGGGACGGGCCCGCGATATCCGGTATATCGAGCTGGTCGTGAACAACCTGAGGCGGGAGCTGAACCGGTACCTGATGAAGATCTCCAAGGGCGGGCTGACCATCGATCTATCCAGGAAACTCTTTGCCTACTCCGGGATTGCCGATGACATCGAGCGGATCGGGAACCACGCCGTCTACGTCGTCGGCCTGGCGCGCGACCGGAACCGCGGCAATATCGAATTCACGAAGTGGGCCTACGCAGAGATCGATGAAATAGCCGATCTGATCAACAAAAACATGGACGATTCCGTTGCCCTGCTCGAAGGGATCAGCACCGAGCTGATCACGAGGATTTTTTCCCGCGAAGACCGGATCGACCGCCTCGTCAGGGAGGCCCGAAAACGGCACCAGGAACGGTATCACACCGGCGCCTGCCAGCCCGAGGCGGGCCCCATTTTCGTCGAAATGCTTCTGCGCCTGGAGCGCATGTCCGATCACTGCGAGAACATCGCCGAGTACGCAAGGGACCTTGCCGCAGGCAAGTGAAGAAGTGAAAAAGAAGTGACTGAGTGTCTAAGTGTCTGAGTGAAGATATAACAGAAGAAGTCATTGCGAGCCGAGCCTCGCGAGGCGTGGCAATCTTCGATTGAGACATATTTACGAGATTGCTTCGTCACTTCGTTTCTCGCAATGACCACATTGGACAAAGCAAGACGCTGCAAGCCTCAAACAAAAATCCCCCTCTTTGCCGCCCATATCCGCTTCGCGGGGCGGCCCGGCAGGGAAGGAACCGGACATGGTTGCGCACCCTGACGGGATGCGCCCCCGGTCCCCCTTTTATAAAGGGGGATGAAGGGGGATTTTTCTTGCCTTAAGGCTTGCGGCTCTTTTCCTCGGTCCTCGTTCCTCGAACCTCGGACCTATTTCAGCCTGACCGCACTCGCCTGGGGCCCTCTCAGGCCCTGTTCCTCGACGAAGACGACCTCCATTCCCACCTCCATGTCCTCGAATCGCTCATTGCGCACGCTGTTGCGGTGGAAATAGACGTCCCGGCCGTCCGCCGAGACGATGAACCCGTAGCCAGCCTCCGGGAAGAGCGAAGTCACGCGCCCTCGCGGCGGCTCCTCGTGGCGCTTGACCTCTCCCCGCTTCCTGCGGGCATAAGCCTGGACTCTTTTCAGGGCGGCATCGAAGGCGAGGTTGATCGCCCTGTGCAGGTCCTCGTGGGCCTCCCGGCGGATGACAAGGTCCTTTCCAGGCAGGGCGAGGTCGATGCGCGCGTTGTAGACAAGCCCGCTGGTGCGATTCCGATGGGGAACCTCCAGCAGCACGCGACAACTCAACATGTCGCGGTGGAATTTGTCCAGTTTTTCGGATTTTTTCTGGATGTAGGACTCGATTTCGCCGGAGAGCTCACAATTACGGGAGGTGATCTGCAGAGGGATTCGTGCCATGGTTGTTCCCTCCTGAATGGATTTGCAATTACATTAGCACGTCTGCCTTTGGCGCGTCAAGGGAGCGTGGAATGACGGCATCCGTAAAGGTGCCGTTTCTTTAATAATTCTTGACATTTCCGGGATCGATCCGTTAGATGGAACCATTGCGGCTGCCGTGCACGCGACAGGCCCGGCCCTGTCGTCGGCAGCATCACGTTCCGTTCAAAGGTTGTTTCTTGCCGAATTCCTGCATCGCTTGCCGGGCAGCACCGTCTCATGCCACGCAGGTGTCGATGACTGCCCCCCCCGATTCGGACCCGAGAGGTTTCTGATGCCCGCAAAACGTCCAGTAAAACCTTCCTCCCGGAAGAAAAAGGCTGTCGGCCCGGCCCCTGAAAAGGAGGCCCGGGGCGCCGGGAGCCGTCCGTCGAAACCGAAGCGCAGTGCGGCGAAGGGGAAACCGGCCGTCGTGCGTCCCCGGGTCTCTGAGGATCTCTATTCGAGTCTCTTCCAGAAAAATCACGCCGTGATGCTGATCATTGATCCTCGAGACGGGCGGATCGTGGATGCCAACCAGGCAGCCATCCGATTCTACGGGTACACGGCCAGGAAGCTGAAAACACTCCGGATCAGCGACATCAACATGCTCGACGCCGGGGAGGTCAGCCGGAAAATGGATCAGGCCGTCAAGAAGGGCCGCCGTTATTTCATTTTCCAGCACCGCCTTGCAGACGGCACGATCCACGACGTCGAGGTATACAGCGGTCCCGTCACCGTCAAGGGCAGAAAGCTTCTTTACTCCATTGTCCATGACATCACGGAGCGCAAGCAGGCGGAGGATAAACTCCGGGATTCCCGCGACCTGCTGGAGGTCGCCCAGCATGCAGCCAATGCGAGCGTCTGGGGCTGGGACATGCAGACGGGGAAGCTCACGTGGTCGGAGGAGTTCTACCGGCTCTTCGGCCTGCCCCCCGCGGCGGCGGCAGCCTTCGATACGTGGCTCGGCGCCCTTCACCCGGACGACCGCGAACCGGCCATGGCAAGGATCGATCATGCCGTCGAGGAACGGATACCCCTGGAGAACGAATACCGGATCATCCACCCCGACGGGCAGGTGCGCTGGATCAGCGCGCTGGGCAACACGGTCTACGATGAGGCGGGCCTGCCGCAAAGCATGTACGGCATCTGCATCGATATCACGGAGCGCAAGCGGGCCGAGGAGGCGCTGCGGTTCGAGCGGGAACAGCTCCTTTCCCTGTTCGACAGCATGGACACGTTCGTCTACGTGACGGACCCGTACACAAACGAGATCCTCTACGTGAACAAGGCGCTGGAAAACATGCTCGGCAGGCGAGTCGTGGGCGGCATCTGCCACCGCGAGTTCCAGGGCCTCGAGGCCACCTGCCCGTTCTGCACGAACGAAATCATCCTCAGGCAGTACCCGGCCCCCCACCACTGGGAGTATCACAATCCCAAGTTGGGCAGGGACTTCTCCATCATCGACCGCGTGATCAAGTGGCCCGACGGCCGCAACGTGAGGGTCGAATTCGCCACGGACGTCACGGTGCGCAAGCGGGCCGAGGAGGCCCTTAGGGACAGCGAGAAGCGGTATCGGCTGCTGATCGACAACGCCGAGATCGCCGTCGTGGTCACGTCCATGCACACCGGGCGCGTCCTGTTTGCAAACGAACGGGCCGCAAGCGCCTTCGAAATCCCCCTTTCGGAGGTGATCGGCAGGCAGGCAAGGGATCATTGGGTCCACGCGGAGGATCGGGACCGGTTCGTGGCGGACCTTTCTGCGACAGGGAGATTGACCGGATACGAGTGCGCCCTGAAGACCGCCAGGGGCAGGTTGCTCTGGGTGCTCGTTTCCGCCAACATCGTCGAATTCGCCGGCGAGAGGGCGGCGTTCGTTGTCTACAATGACATCACGGAGCGAAAACGGGTCGAGGAGGCCCTGCGCGACAGCCTCGAGACGGCAAGCGCCATGCTCAATGCCGTCACGGAATCCTTCGCGCTCATCGACAAGGAGGGGATGGTGCTGGCTGCGAATGAGAACTTCGCCCGGCGTTTCGGAATGCCCCTCGACGGCATCGCCGGGACCTCCGTTTATGGCTATCTGAGCGCGGACCTGGCGGAGCATCGCAGAGATCGGATTCAAGAGGTGATTCAAAGGGGAAGTCCCCTTCGGTTCAGCGACGAGCGGGAGGGGCGGTGGTACGAAAACAGCCTCTACCCCATCTTCGATTCCCGGGGCAGGGTCGGCCGGTTCGTCGTCTACTCCCAGGACATCACCGACAGGCGGCGCACGGAGGAGGCCCTGAGGCAGAGCGAGGCGCTTCTGAAAAGCGTATTCCAGGTCGCCCCGATCGGGATCGGGCTCGTCTACAACAGGGTGCTCGGCTGGACAAACGACCAGGTGGCCCGCATGCTGGGCTATTCCATCGAGGAACTGGCCGAGAGAAGCGCCCGCATCCTCTACGAAAGCGACGAGGAATTCGAGCGCGTGGGCCGCGAGAAGTACGTCGAGGTCCGGCAGGGTGGCACCGGTGTGATCGAAACCCGATGGAAGCACAAGAACGGCACGCTGCTGGACATCCTGCTCAGCTCGAAGGCCATCGACCCCGCCGACATTTCCGCGGGCGTCGTCTTCACCGCCCTGGACGTCACGGACCGCAAGCGAGGTGAAGAGGCCCTGCAACGCTACCAGGACGAACTCGAGCAGCGCGTGCGGGAGCGCACCTCGGAGCTCATGGTGGCCAACCAGGCGCTGATCCTCGAGATCGAGGACCGCAACCGGGCCGAGGAGGCCCTGAGGAACTCCGAGAGGCGCCTGTCGGACATCATCGAGTTCCTGCCCGATGCCACGTTCGTCATCGACCGGGACGGAAAGGTCATCGCCTGGAACAAGTCGATGGAGACCATGACCGGGATTGCGGCAAGGGACATGCTCGGCAGGGGAAATTACGACTATGCCGTTCCGTTCTACGGGGAGAGAAGGCCGCTTCTGATCGACCTGGTGTTTTCGGGCGAAGAGGAGATCGCCGATCATTATGCAAGTTTCCAGAGGCGGGGCGACGTCCTCTTCGGTGAGAGCTACTTGCCGAAGCACGGAGAGCGCAAGGAAGAGGTCTATCTTTCCGGCACGGCGGCGCCCCTCTACGATTTCCAGGGGAACCTCGTGGGCGCAATCGAGTCAATCCGGGACATCACGGAGCGCAAGCGCGCCGAAGAGGACCTCCGCTACCGCGATGCCATCCTGGAGGTGGCGAGCTTCGCCGCCGAGCGGTTCCTGAAGGCCCCCTCCTGGGAGACGGACATCAGCGAGATCCTGGCGAGGCTCGGCACGGTCACCGGCGTGAGCCGCGTGTATATTTTCGAGAATCGGACGTCGGAGGAAGGGGTACTGCTCACCAGCCAGCGCTACGAGTGGGTGTCCGATGGAATCGAGGCGCAAATGGGGAACCCCGCCCTGCAGAGTCTCCCCATGGAGCAAGAAGGCTTTGCACGGTGGGCCGAGATCATGAGGCGGGGGGGCCATCTCTACGGTCTCTCCCGTGAAATGCCCGAAAGCGAAAGGACGCTGCTTCAGTCCCAGGACATCCTGTCCATTGCCGCGGTGCCCATCTATCTCGGCGACCGCTGGTGGGGTTTCATGGGATATGACGACTGCCTCAACGAAAGACGATGGTCCGACGTGGAGATGGAGGCACTCAGCGTGGTGGCAAGCACCCTGAGCGCGGCCATATCGAGGAAACACACCGAGGCGCGGCTTGTTCAGACCTCCGAGCGCCTCTCTGTTGTCCTGGAGTCCCTGCCGATCGTCACCTTCACGGCTAAGGGGGACGAACAGGCGGAGATCGCCTACATCACGGGCACCGTGGAGGAGATCACGGGGTTCCGGCCCGAGGCGTTCCTGAAAGAGCCAGCTTTTTTCATGGAGCACGTCCATCCCGACGACCGCTTCGTCGTCCGCAGGTGCCACCTGGGCATCGGCACGAAAGGCATGTGCGGCTGCGAGTTCCGATTCCGCGCCGCAAACGGGACATACCGCTGGTTTTCCGAGTTCTGCCGGCTCATCCACGGCCCCGAGGGGTCGATCGGCCGCATCGTGGGGATGTGGCAGGACGTCACGGAGGAGAAGCGCATCCTCCAGGAGTCCAACACCCGCCTGCAGCAGGTGATCCAGGCCCACAAGCTGGCCTCCCTGGGCGAGATCGTTGCGGGTGTTGTGCACGAGATCAACAACCCCAACAGCTTCATCACCTACAACATCCCTCTGCTGGAGGAGATCTGGAAACTCTGCGAGCCCGTCGTGGCCGAGTATGCCGCAGCCAACCCCGGGTGGGGAAAGCATGGCGTAAGCTACGAGGAGCTGCGCAATGACATGGCGGAGATCATCAACGCCTTCCGAATCGGTGCGGACCGGATCAACCGGGTCGTCTCGAACCTGAAGGATTTTGCCCGCGTCGAGGAGGGCGTCCAGGCGAAGCCCGTCTCGGTGAACGATGTCGTCGAAAAAACGCTCATGATCGTGGGCGGCCAGATCCGGCGTTCCGTTTCGAAGCTGGACCTCGACCTGGGCGGCGAGCTTCCGCAGGTACAGGGCCAATTCCAGAAGCTGGAGCAGGTGATGGCCAACATTCTCGTAAACGCCCACCAGGCCATCCCGGACAAGGAAAAGGGGTGGATCCGCATCTCCACCCGCTACGTCCAGCGGCTGGGTTCCGTGGTGGTTATGATCGAGGACAACGGCGGTGGCATGACCCGGCCCGTTATCGACCGCCTTTTCGAACCCTTTTTCACGACGCGCCGGGACACGGGAGGCACGGGACTGGGGCTTTCCGTCTCCTACGGCCTCATCCAGGAGCACCAGGGCGTGATCGGCGCCCTTTCGCGCCCGGGCATCGGGACACGGTTCACCGTGTTCCTTCCCGTGAGGCCCGGGACACAGCTGAACCTGAGGCCGCTTATCCTGCCCCTCGAGAGGGACCTCGACAGGCTTGACGAGCTCCAGATGGAGGTTAGCGGAATCGATGACGGCTTCGTGCACTGGTTCTATCACTACGAACCGTCCGCAAAGAGGCTGGTGGAATACCTGGACCAGCACCCCGAGGTGGACATCATCCTTCTGACCGAACCGCCTTTCGGGCTGGATCCGGCCCTGTTGCTCCGGACCCTCCGGGAGAAATTCCCCCTGCTCACGACGGTTGCCTGGGGGGGCGTGGAAGGGGATTTCACCGGGGCGGGCGGCGAGAAGCCGGACATCTACATCAAGGGCCCTCCGGATATCCGGAAACTCAAAACGGTCATTGACGGGATCACGAGACAAAGATTTTAGTGACCGGTGAGGGAAAAAGTGTCTGAGTGCCTGAGTGTCTAAGTGTTTGAGTGAATATGGAGAATGACAAGGTCATTGCGAGCCGAGCCTCTGAAAACCTTATCCTCTGTTCTCCTCCCCTGGTGGGAGGAGGAATTGAAGCAACGCGTAGCGTTGCCTCCCGGTAAGGAAGGGAGTTGGACATGAAGCGCTCCCCAGCCCGTTGCACGGGCCGATGAAGCGCCCCCGGTGGATACGGGGGAACATTCCCCCTCACCTCAATCCTCTCCCACGAAGGGGAGAGGAAGATTAAGGTAGCTGGCATTTACAGGCGTGGCAATCTTCGTTTGAGATAATGAAGATTGCTTCGTCGCTTCGCTTCTCGCAATGACTTCTTGGACGGGACAGACCGGATAGACTGAATAGACCAGACAGACTAGATAGACCGGACAGACGGAACAGACCGAACAGACTCTTAAAGGTGGACAATGAAAATTCTTGTGGTTGACGACGAGGACGTGACCCTGTCATCCATGAAGCGGCTCCTGCGATGGCAGGGCATCAAGGACGTGGACACCTGCGACAGCGGCAAAGAAGCGATCCGCAGGATCAAGTCGGGCGATTACGACATCGTGCTGCTGGATCTCCTCATGCCCGAGGTGGACGGGATCCAGGTGCTCGAGTCGACAAAGCCCTTCAGGCCCTACACGGAGTTCATCATTATCACGGCCGTCGATGTCCTGTCGCAGGCTGTGAAGGCCATCCGGCTGGGTGCCTACGATTATCTCGTGAAGCCCGTCGACAACGATCATCTCATGAGAACGCTGGAGCGCGCCTTCGAAAGAAGAGGGCTCCTTGCGGGCATGAACGTCTCGCGGCAGGCCCGTGATGCCCGGCACCCTGCAGGGTTCTCCGAGATCGTGACCCAGTCGCCCCAGATGCGCTCACTGCTGTCCTATGCCCAGATCATGGCCAAAGGGGGAAACCCCATCCTGATCACCGGCGAGTCGGGTACGGGCAAGGAGCTTCTCGCACGCGGGATTCACCGCGAGGGGCCGTCGCCCGGCGGTCCCTTCGTGGCCGTCAACATCTCCTCGATCCCGGAGACGCTTTTCGAAAGCCAGTTTTTCGGTCACGTCAAGGGGGCTTTCACCGGGGCCCTGCGGGATTACGAGGGGTTTTTCGAACAGGCCGACGGGGGCACGCTCTTTCTCGATGAAATCGGGGAGTTCCCCCATCAGATGCAGTCGAAACTCCTTCGCGTCCTGGAAGAAAAGTCCTTCGCACGCCTGGGCGAGACGAAACCCATCCGCGTCGATGTGCGGATCATCTCGGCGACGAACAAAGACCTGGACAAGGCCTGCCAGGAGGGGAAGTTCAGGCTCGATCTCATGTACCGGCTCAAATCGGCCCACATCCACCTGTCCCCCCTCCGGGAGCGCAAGGACGATATCCCGGTGCTGGCGGCGCACTTCCTGAAGCTTTCCACGGAAAAATATCGGAAGGAAGTCCACGGGTTCAGCCCCGAGGCCATGGATATCCTGCTGCGTCGCGATTACCCCGGCAACGTCCGGGAGCTCGCCCAGATCGTCGAGAATGCCGTCCTTCTGGCCGACTCGACGACCATCATGCCCCGGCACTTGGGCGAGGAGATCGCATCGCCGCCCTTGTCCACCCGTAGCCTCTGCAGCCTGAAGGAGAACTACGAGGCCCATGTCCTCTATGTGTTGAATCACACCCACGGCGACCGCAAACAGGCCGCGCAGATTCTGGGGATCACGGTGAGGCAACTCCAGAGGAAACTCGTGGAGATGCGCCGGAATCCCCGATGGAAATCGCTGCTGGGCGACCTTTAAGTCACTGAAAGCGACAAAAAGGTCACTCTGCAATTTATTGATTTATTTCGACGAGTTGGCACCGCAGCCGGCAGAATGACCCTCTCCGGTTGAAACGAATGCATGACATGCGATGCTCCCTTCTTTCCGTCGACTCCGGCCGGTTCGGCCAATTTGATCTTTTCTGTAGCGCACTTAACAAAATCTCATCCTTTCTTCCCCTGTGGCACCCTGCTTGCTAATTAAACATACTGAACCGGAGATCATTTTTGCTCTCAGGATCCCATCCGGGTCCTGATCGACCGGTGTCAACCGGAAAGCCGGTTCATCAAAGGGGAGGAAATCGGAAGAGATGCAGAGGTCCCGGAAGAGGGGGAAAGTTCCTGTTCCGGCAAAAAGGGTGCAACGGATCTGTACGGCATAAGCCACGCGGGTCCTGGATGGAAGGAGCAGCATCATGAAAACATTGACGGCCACCGGAGCAGGACGCGAAATCCGGGATGCAAAGCGTTCAACCATGGAGTCGAATATTGTCGACACCATGCGGCGATATTTTCAGAACGACACGGGGAAGTCAAAAGGTGATCTGGAATACACCATCATCAATTCCGTCAAGAGATACTTCGAGGGCAAACCCCCCGAACGATAATGATGAACAAGCGAACCTGACAAACACTTCATCCGGAAAAAATCATGCTATTGCTCAATACACTCACGTTGCTCATTCTGGATGCCCTGCGAAAGATCGATGGCTGGATCGAATCCGCCGTCGTGGATAACGAGGAAAGCCCTTTTCTGACGACTGTGGGTCTCGGCCTGGCTCTGGTCTTCGGGTTGTGGCGCAGATATGTCGTTTCCCTGTTCCGGATGGATGCGGAGCGGCCCGCAGGGGCGGGACGATCCCGCCGGGTGCAGGAGCCGAAAGGCGCGGGGCGGAGCAGGACGAACCTCGAGTGCCGTTTCGACCTGCAGGGGCGGCTGATTGACTTGCAGCCGGGGGCTGCGACTCTGACGGGCTTCAGTCGCGAGACCATGATCGGATCGCTTCTCAGCCGCTTCCTCAGGGAAAAGGATGTTGCACCCGTCATCAACGGGTTCATTCGGGTCCTGCGGGGCGAAGACGCCCATGACCTGCGGGTCCGTCTTCGGACGGCCGGCGGTGAATGGATGCCTGTGCAAATGGACCTGTACCCTGTCATCCAATCGGGGGAAATTTCAGGAGTCCGCGGGACGCTGAGGCCCCTGGCGGACCGGCCGCTTCCGGACAGGAGTGCCGGTGCCCGGCAGGGCGCCTGCGTTTACATATTCCGGAAAGGGGAGTTGCTGTATGTCAACTCCCGGTTCGAGCAAAGCAGCGGTTATGGCCGTTGTGAAATTTCGGCCGTCGACCCGATGCAGATCATTCACCCTGCTGACAGGTTGCGAGTCAGGCGAAACAACATCGGCTATCTAAAGGGGGCAGACCACTCGACTTGCGATTTCCGCATCGTGACTCGAGACGGCCATGTCCGGTGGGTCCGCGCATCGCTGAGGCCCGTGCAGTACAAGGGAGAGAAGGCCATCCTGGGGAATTTCTTCGTCATGCCCGCCCAGGAGCAGCCCCCTTTGCGCTCGCGTGAGCGAGGGGGAAACACGACGGCATCGACATCGTACGGCTGTTCTGCGTCGGCGTAAACCGGGAACGGGTATCCCTGCCTTCCTTCACTGAAATATAATTGAGTAACTGGTAACCGGGTAATCAGTAATTGGGGAAACAAAACTAATTACTCATAGTTACTTGATTACTCAATAACTGATTACCAATTCCACCATCCGAATCCAGAGTTCCGAATCCCGATTCCTGAATCCCTTATTCAAAGCCCCGAGTCCGGAATCCGGAAGCCTGATTCCGGCCGTGAGGCAAGGAGGAAGACATGAACGAGACGACGATCCGATGTGTCGGCTGCGGATTCGAGGGAAAATCGGGAGACGGCTTCCGCAGCGAGGGGCATGACCCCTTTCGAGGGTGTCTCTACTACCGCTGCCCCTCCTGCGCCAGGCAGCTGTTCGTGGATCCCATGGATGCCCTTGCCTTGTCCAGGGTGCAAGGCGTACCGTCCTGCCAGCGTGTGAAGCGCCCCCGATGGTACCGGAGCCTGAATGTCCTTCTTGTGCTGTCCGGTGTCGGTCTGGTGCTCTGCCTGGTTGCCGGATACGCCACGCAATGGTGGGCATATGGTGCCGCAGCGATCCTGCTGGCCATAACCTGGCAGTGTGCAGAGCCGGTGGGGACGGGGGTATCGGGTATCGGGTATCGGATAGCCGGAAGTGCGAGCGGGGAAACAGGGGAAAGTGAAAGAAGTGCGTGAGTGCGAAAGTGCGGCAGTGAAGCAGTGAAGGAAGTGGAAGAAGTCCTATGTCATTGCGAGGAGGCCTTCCGGGCCGACGCGGCAATCCCTATGAACGACTAGATTGCTTCGTCACTTCATTCCTCGCAATGACAGACAGGCTCTTTCTCCTGACGGAACAGACGGGATAGACCAGATAGACTGGATAGACAAAAGACCCCCTCACCTCAATCCTCTCCCGCCAGGGGAGAGGAAGATCAAGGATGGGGTCTTCATAGGACGGGATAGACCGGATAGACTGAATAGACCAGACAGACCAGACAGACCAGACAGACAGGAGATGCAATGTCAACCCTGAAAGGGAAACAGGTGGCCGTCCTCGTCGAGGACATGTACCAGGAACTTGAATTCTGGTACCCGCTTTTGAGGCTGCGTGAGGAGGGGGCCGAGGTTCACATCGTCGGGCCCAGGAAGGGACATACCTACACGAGCAAGCTGGGGTACGCCGTTTTGTCTGAGATGGCGGCTCACGAGGCTCAACCCGGCACCTTTGATGCCATCATCGTTCCGGGCGGTTATGCGCCTGATATGATGAGGAGGCATCCCGAGATGGTGAACCTGGTGAAGCAGGTTTTCCTCAACGGCAAGATCGTGGCTGCCATCTGCCATGCGGGCTGGATGCTTGCATCGGCAGGGATCGTCAAGAACCGCAAAGTGACGTCATTCTTTTCTATCCGCGACGACATGATCCATGCCGGGGCAAACTGGGTCGACCAGGAAGTCGTCGTTGACGGAAACCTCATTACGTCGAGGGTGCCCGACGACCTCCCGGCCTTCATGCGGGCCATCATACGCGCGTTGGCCCGGTAGGGCCAATGCGCGAAGGATCGAGGTCCGAGGAACGAGGACCGAGGCACAAAACAGAAATCCTCGAACCTTGCGCCTCGATCCTCGATCCTGCATGCAAGGCAGGGCGACAAATATACCGAGCAAGGGGAAAAACAGATGCGGAACCGTAATCAGGGTGCTGCGTTGAAGGAGGCCATGCTCTGGCGGGCGTGGGGGGAAGGAGGCGTCGAGTGCTACCTCTGCAATCACCACTGCCGGATCGCGGATGAGGGGTTCGGCATCTGCGGGATGCGCGAAAACCGTCAAGGAAAGCTCTACACACACGCCTACGGCGAACTGATTGCCGCCCACGTGGACCCCATCGAAAAAAAGCCCCTGTTCCACTTCCTGCCGGGGACCGCCTCGTTTTCTGTCGCAACGACGGGTTGCAACTTCAAATGCGGTTTCTGCCAGAACTGGCAGATCTCCCAGGCCTCCATTCGTGACGGCGGGTCGGTCGAGGGCTACCGGATGCGGCCGGAGGATGTCGTGGAGGCCGCCCTCGAGCATCAGTGCCGGAGCATCTCCTACACCTACACGGAACCAACCATCTTTTTCGAGTATGCCCATGACATCTCGCGCCTGGCAAGATACGCCGGGCTTGCGAATATTTTTGTCACCAACGGCTTCATGACAACGGAAGCCCTCGAGGTGATCGCCCCGTACCTGGATGCGGCCAATGTGGATCTCAAATCCTTCCGCGAGGATTTCTACCGGACTGTGTGCAAGGGCCGGCTCGGGCCTGTCCTCGAATCGATCCGCTTCATGAAGAAGCTGGGCGTCTGGATCGAGATCACGACGCTCATCGTCCCCGGCATGAACGACAGCGAGGAAGAACTCGACAATATCGCCCTCTTCATCGCCGGGATCGATCCCGACATTCCCTGGCACGTGAGCCGCTTCCACCCCGACTACCGGATGATGGACAACGGGGCAACCCCGCTCGAGAGCCTGCGCAAGGCCTTCTACGCGGGAAAGCAGGCGGGGCTGCGCTATATCTATGTCGGCAACGTGGTCGGTGAGACTGCAGAGACCCTGTGTCCCGGGTGCCAGAACGCCGTCATCCGCCGCCGGGGCTTCTGGCTGGAGCGAAACGACCTGCGCGACACCCAGTGCCCGCGCTGCGGGACCCGCATCGCCGGGGTATTCCGGGAGCGGCGGGCGCAGACGGCTACTTCGGAGAACCGGTATCAGGTCTCAGGCCACCGCTAGCCGCTTCGCGGCCATCGCAGGCTCGAGAATCGAGGTTCAAGGATCGAGGATTTCTGTTTTGTGCCTCGGTCCTCGTTCCTCGGACCTCGAGCCTTCTTTTGTCTTGATTTCTCCCGCCCGGGATGCTATCTCAAACCCTACGTCAGTGTTGATGAAACAGCTCTTCACGGAGCTTCAGACCAGCACGTCCATCGGTTAACAACACCAGCAAATCCCATCAAAAAGCGGCACCGTTGCTTCCGGGTAACCTTTTTGCCCATCGTCTTTCGAGCCCTCACTCGGTTAGCGCACGATGACGAATCACTTTCCCATTATCCATCGATTCGCCTATGGTTGCCTGCCGCATCAAGCTCAGGTGAAGGGTATCGGGCCTTGGGTCTCGGGTCTCGGGTCTTTCCTATACCCTATTCCCGATTACCCTGTATTTTGAGATCGGCAAGCGCATGTCGCTGAAAATACTAGATGGCTGAAAGGAGGTGAACGCCGGATCATAGAGTCGGATTCTTCCGGAACCACAGTCTTCGACGGGAATGATCAGAGTTCTGCATTCAATCGTTGCGGTCTTTAAAGGAGGGAACTTTATGACTGTTTTTAAAAATTACGTCGAGACCAAGAACAAAAAGCCCGGGCCGCTGAGCGGGCTCCGGGTCCTCGAAGTCTGCACGCTCCTTTTCGGGCCTGCAGGCCCGTCTTTCCTGGCGGAGCTGGGCGCCGAAGTCATCAAGATCGAACTGCCCCCGGTGGGGGACGTGACCCGGTCGCTGAACCCCTTCGGCTGGTTCTACAAAGAGCAGGGGCCCATGTTCATGCACATCAACCCTGACAAGTACTACCTGGCCCTGGATCTTCACATCGACATGGCCCAGCAGATCTTCAAGGAGCTTTGCGCCAAGGCCGACGTGGTCGAGTTCAACCTGCGGCCGGCCGTCACCAACCGGTGGAACATCGGCTACGAGGACATCAAGAAAGTCAATCCCGGAATCATCTACCTCGAGAAAAACGGCTTCGGCCAGTGGGGCCGCTACGCCGAGGAGGACCGGCCCTCCAACGACGGCGCCGCCCAGGCCCTCTCGGGCTATGCCTGGATGTCCAGCTTTGCGGGTCAACCGCCGCTCAAGCAGAGCATCTGGATCTGCGACGTTTACGGGGCCATGATGGGCGAGGTGGCCGTGATGGCCGCCCTGCATCACCGCAAGCGGACGGGCAAAGGCCAGTACATCGAGATGTCCCAGAGCGAGAACATCATGCGCGCCATGACGTGGGTCTGGCCCTACCAGCAGGTGACGCAGACACATGCCGAGCCCTCGGGCAACCGCGACCAGTGCATCTGCCCCGCCGACACGTTTTTGTGCAAGGACGGCCTGTTTGCCGCCCTCGCCGCTCCGGCGCCGGAAGAGTTCAAGGGGCTCTGCGCGGCCATGGGGAAACCGGAGCTGGCCGGGGATCCCCGCTTCAAGGAGCACACCGAGCGTCTCAAGACCGAAAACGCTCTCGCCATCCTCAAGATCATAGCCGACTGGGCCGTCACGACGACTGCCGACGAGATCGAAAAACTCGGCATCAAGCATGGCTTTGCGGCAACGCGACTCCACACGGCCAAAGACGAGTGCGAGGATCCGCACCGCCGGGCCCGCGGCGCCGTCAAGGAGATCGACGACCCCATGTACGGCAACCACGTGGATCACGAGATCCCCATCAACATGTCCAAGACGCCCCCCAAGCATCGCTGGACGGTCAGGCCCGTCGGCTTCGACAACGACTACATCATGGCGAAGATCCTGGGCCGCAGCCAGCAGCAGATCGCCGAACTTTACGGCCATGGGGTGCTGGGGAAGTGGAAGGACCAACAGGGCCGCAGGCCGCCATCCGACTGGGACGGGCAGTCCGGCGCCATCTTGAGGAGGTGATGAGCTATGGCAGAGTACAAGAGAGCGAAATGGGCGGCCTGGGCGGACCACGTCCGCGCGCAGGACGACCCGGCGAAAAATTTCGAGAAGCCCGAGGCCCTCGACGATCTCGTCGTGATCGACATCAGCTCCCGCAGCATGGCGGGGTGCTATTGCTCCTCGCTGCTGGCCGAGTTGGGGGCCGAGACGATCCGCATCGAGCCTCCGGGGGGCGACCTTGTGCGGACCTATTCCCCCAACGGCATCATGGTCAAGGACACTGGGCTTGCCTATCTCCAGGAGGGCCGCAACAAGCATCACATCACCCTTAACCTGGAGACCGCCGAGGGGCGTGAACTGTTCAAATGCTTCATCGGCGCCGCCGACGTCCTCATCGAGACCTATCCCGCGGGCAAGATGGATGCATGGGGGCTTGGTTACGAGGAGCTGTCAAAAATCAACCCGAGGCTGATCATGTGCTCGATCACGGGCTTCGGGCAGTTCGGCCCCGAGAGCGGCCGACAGCAGTACGACTACGACAACGTCTCCCAGGCGCGCTCCGCCGTTCAGTACGGCGCGGGCGAGGTGCTCCCCGAGGGCAAGACCGTCAAGGATATGCCCTGGGCCGTTCCCACCAAGGCGGGGCCCCACATTGCCTGGGCCGTCTCGGGCACCTTCGGGGCCATGGGGATCCTCTCCGCCCTCTACCACCGCGACATTTGCGGGGAAGGGCAGGCCATCGACATCTCCACGCCCGAGGCCTACGCCCGCCTGCATGATTACCAGCTGATGTGGTACGCCCATGCCGGCGTGACGGCCGAGCGGTTTGGCAGCCTCGACACGGCGCTGTGGCTCTATGGGTTTTACCCGACGAAGGACGGCGGCGTGTTCCTCGGCGGGCTTCGTCTGGAGATGTGGAAGGCCTTTGTCGACATCATCGGCAAGTACGACGAGTGGAAGGCCGAGGAGTGGACGACACTGGCGCCCTTCATGAAGAAGGACTGGCAGCTCAAGTACCAGTCCATGATCAATCCCGAGACGTCCAAGTACACGAGCGAGGAGCTGACCCAGAAGTCCGTCGAGTACGCCAAGAGCGGCCGCCTCGCCCCGATCACCCCGGTCGTGGCCGAGATCGTGTCGCCCTGGAAGGCAATGCACGACGAGAACTGGCAGGACCGCGGCATGTTCACGCCGGTGCAGGACCCTGTCTACGGCTCCGTCATCTGCGCCCAGGCCCAGTGGAAGGCCACGGAGACGCCGCCCCGCACGAAGTGGGCCTGCCGCCCCGTGGGTTACGACAACGCGCATATCTACCTGTACTATTTCGGCTACGGTCCGGTGAAGCTCAAGGAGCTTCAGGACAAGGGGATCGTCTGAAGAAGGAACGAGGTACGAGGAACGAGGACCGAGGTACAGAAAAAACCTTGAGCCTTGAACCTCGATCCTCGATCCTGCGAATCTGCGATTCGCAGGGGTACGGGCACCCGGGGTCAGGGGTCTGAAACGTAAAAGGGTTGCTCCGGGCCCGTCACCCCTTTGCCGCGAAGCGCAATGAAGAAGTGATCAGTGATCAATGGCCAGTGACCGGTGAAAAAGAAGTGTCTGAGTGAAGAGAAAAAGAGGGATTCGGGATTCCGGCTTCGGATGTCGGGATCAGAAAATAGAAAAAGAGTCATTGCGAGCCGAGCCTTTGGGTAAGTGGAAGAAGTGCTTGAGTGTGGAAGTGCGGTAGTGAAGGAAGTGGGGGAAGTGCAGGAAGTGAGGGAATTGAAGAGATAAAAAGAAAGTCATTGCGAGCCGAGCCTCGCGAGGCGTGGCAATCTTCGTTTGAGATATATCTCCGGGATTGCTTCGTCACTTCGTTCCTCGCAATGACCAGACAGACTGGATACACGGGAATCCCAATACCCAGTATCCCAATTCCCAATTTCCAAGTACTTCCGCGAAGCGGCAGTGTCGTGGCAATCTTCGTTTGAGATGATTTATCGGGATTTGCGTTATTCTTTCTATCCCGAGACCCGAATCCTGCTGCGAAGCAGCTGGATTGCTTCGTCGCTGGCGCTCCTCGCAATGACAGAAAAGGAAATGTTCCTCGCAGTGACGAAATCAACGAAACCAACGAACCAACGAAACAAACGATATGACCCCCTCACCTCAATCCTCTCCCGCCAGGGGAGAGGAAGATCAAGGAAGGGGTCTTCATGGGACCAGAAAGACCAAATTAGGAGGGAGGTTTTATTTTATGTCTCTTGGTATTCCCCTGACAGACGCGGACAAGGCCAAATTCAAAACCCTGAACAAGGAAAGCGTCGAGTTCCTGATGACCCGCTACAACAGGGTCAACCGCTGGGTCATCGCCGACATGATCCGCCGCAGCGCCTACCACTATCCCGACAAGACGGCCATGATCTTCGGAGACAGGAAGATGACCTATGCCGAGATGGAGGGCGAGTGCAACCGTGTGGCCAATGCCCTCATCGACCTGGGCATCAAGAAGTACGACCGGGTGGCCATCCTTGCCCACAACACGATCGATCATGTGCTCACCTGGTTCGGCTGCTGCAAGGCGGGCGCCGTGTACCTCGCCATCAACTACCTGCTGCGGGGCAAGGACATCGCCTACTGCATCAATCACTCCGAGAGCAAGCTCTTCATCGTCGAGGATTCCCTCTACGACCTCGTGAAGGACGTCCTGGACGAGATGCCCACGGTGAAGACCTGGATCTGGTCCCGGCAGGGTGCGGGAAAGCCGCCCGTCAGCGACAAATTCAAGGATTTCGAGCCCTGGTACAAGGCCTATCCGGCCACCGAGCCCGACACGGTACTCCGGATTGAAGACCCCGTCCAGATGACCTACACGAGCGGCACCGAGGCGCTCCCGAAGGGCGTCATCATCACGAACCAGGCCCTCATGGCCCAGTACATGGGCGCCATCGTTGACGGGCAGTACGACGAGGACGACGTCCAGGTGAACGCCCTTCCCATCTACCACTGCGCCCAGCGCGACGTCTTCCTGAACCCCGTTTTCTGGGTGGGCGGGACGAACATCCTCATCGCGCCCGACATGGTGCAGATCCTGAAAAACATTGCCGACTACAAGGCGACCATGTTCTTCGCGCCGCCCACGGTCTGGATCGGCCTGCTTCGGCACCCCGACTTCGCCAAGTACAACCTCAAGAGCCTCAAGAAGTGCTACTACGGGGCCTCCATCATGCCCGTGGAGATCCTCAAGGAGGTCATGGAGAAGTTCCCCGGGTCGGGAATCTGGAACTACTACGGCCAGACGGAGCTTGCGCCCTACCACACGGTTCTCAAGGCGAAGGACGCCATGCGCAAGCTTGGCTCGGCCGGCCTGGGCGGCATCAACATGGAGACGAGACTCGAGGACGACTCGTTCAACCCGATCGGCCAGCCCGGTGTGCCAGGCGAGATCTGCGGCAAGGGGCCCCACGCCCTGATGATGTACTTCAAGGATCCCGACAAGACCGAGGAGGCCATGAAGGGCGGCTGGTTCCACTCGGGCGACGTGGGCATCATGGATGAGGATCGCTACATCACGGTTGCCGACCGCAAGAAGGACATGATAAAGACGGGCGGCGAGAACGTGCCCACGCGCGAGGTGGAGGATGCCATCTACAAGGATCCGCGCGTCCAGGAGGTCGCCGTCATCGGTATCCCGCACCCGAAGTGGGTCGAGGCCGTTACCGCCGTCATCGTGCCGAAGGCAGGACAGACGATCACCGAAAAGGAGATCGTCGAGCTGTGCCGCAGGGAACTGGCCGGGTTCAAGGTCCCGAAAGGGATTGTCTTCGTGCAGGCGCTGCCCAAGACCCCGACGGGCAAGATCCTCAAGCGCGACATGCGCGTGACGTACAAGGGGATGTTTGATAAGGACAAATGAAAAAGTGTCTGAGTGAAAATAAAAATAAAAGAATGTCATTGCGAGCCGAGCCTCGCGAGGCGTGGCAATCTTCGTTTGAGATATTTTAGATTGCTTCGGCACTTCGTTCCTCGCAATGACCGATTGGTCAAGGCAAGAAAAATCCCCCCACAACCCCCCTTTCGTAAAGGGGGGCAAGGGGGGATTTGAAAGCCTTGCGGCTTGAGGCCTGTGGCTTGCGGCTCAATCGATGAATGTCTTATTGGTGAATCCCGTCTTCACGGGCAGAACGGATCTTCCGCCGCTGGGGCTCTTGAGCCTGGCAGCCGTTCTGTTGCAGGACAACCTGACCGTGGAGGTGCTCGATCTGGACATCGAGCCTCTGCCGGACCCCCTGGAGAAGCTTGATGAGACGCTCCGCCGTCTCGATCCGGTTGTCGTGGGCGTGACGGCCATGTCCGACAGCTTCCTGTCCGCCCTGGGGGTCTGCCGCCATGTGAAAGCCCGGAATCCGGCGGCGCTCACGGTTCTGGGAGGGGTCCACGCGACGGTGCACGACGAGCGGATCCTCTCCTGCGCGGATGTGGACGTCGTCGTCCGGGGAGAAGGGGAGGCGATCTTCCGTGAGGTGGTCCTCGCGCGAAACGCCGGGCTGCCGGTTTCGGGAATCCGGGGGATCACGCATCGGGACGCCGGGAGGATCGTTCGCAATCCCCGGAGGGACATGCCGCTGGATCTCGACGGATATCCCATCCCGGCGCACCACCTACTCGAGGGGCAGGGGTACCGTGCGCGGGGGGTTTCGTCCAGCCGGGGGTGCAGCCATCGGTGCACCTTCTGCTCGATTCGCAGCCTCTACGGAGGCGCCGTCCGGTTCCGCGACATCGGCAGCCTGATGGATGAGATCGAGCTGCTGGCCGATCTGGGAACGCAACGGATCCTTTTCAGCGACGACAATTTCACCGACGATGCGGAGAGGGCCAAGGCTCTCTGCAGCGAGATCGGGAGGCAGGGGTTTCACCGGCGGATCCGGTTTTTTGCGGAAGGGCGAATCGACGACATGTGCCGCAACCCCATGCTGCCCGGTGTCCTCTCCGGGGCGGGGTTTGAAGCCGTCTATTTCGGGGCGGAATCGGGCTCCCCGGAGATCCTCGATTACTACCGCAAGGGGATCACACCGGCCGACATGGAGCGATGCGTGGCGCTCTGCGTTGAGCAGAACCTCACCCCTGTCGTGAGCTTCATCCTGTTCGGGCCCATGGACACGCCGGGGACGATCCGCGAAACCCTGGCGCTTGCCAGGCGGCTTTTCGAGTGCGGGGCTGAGATCGCCTACACGGAGATGCTCATCCCGTACCCCGGCACGCCGATTGCGGCCCGGCTGAAGAAAGACGGGAAATACCGCGAGGCGGGGGAGGTGTACTATTTCGAGTCCTGCCGGGGCCTGGCGACGGAACACGTCCTGAACCTGCTCCATGCGGCAAGGCGAGTCGCTGCGCTGATGCATCACGACGAGCCTTTTGCTGAGTCGCGCAGGGTATACCGCGAGTTCGGGTACCTTGACGGGATGCTTGCGGGAAGGATCCCGGAAGATTTCCCGCCGTTTGTGGCGGGACTGGGCGCCGGGGCGCCGCAGAAGGCGGAAGGCGAGCAGGTCCTTCGCGAGATGCTGTGCCTTGTCGAGAATGCTCAGAAATAAGAGTCAAAAACAGTGTCTAAGCTGCTTCGCAGCAGTGGCAAAGTGGCAAAAGTGGCAAAGAAGAAGTGAAGGAAGTGAAGAGATAAAGAGAAAGTCATTGCGAGCCGAGCCTTTGGGGAAGTGGCAAGGCTGCTTCGCAGCAGTGGCAAGAGTGACAAGAGTGGCAAAGAAGAAGTGAGGGAAGTGGAAGAAGTGAAGATATAAAAAAAGTCATTGCGAGCCGAGCCTCGCGAGGCGTGGCAATCTTCGTTTGAGATGATTCATCGGGATTTGCGTTATTCTTTCTATCCCGATACCCGAGGCCCGAGCCCTGCTGCGAAGCAGCTGGATTGCTTCGTCGCTGGCGCTCCTCGCAATGACAGAAAAGGAAATGTTCCTCGCAATGACGAAATCAACGAAACCAACGAACCAACGAAATAAACGATATGACCCCCTCACCTCAATCCTCTCCCGCCAGGGGAGAGGAAGAATAAGGGGTACAAACCGGTTACATAGTTTACGATGATCCGGGTTGCACAGAGGAAGGGGTCTTCGTAGGACGAAACGGACCAGACAGACCAGACGGATGGAACAGACCGAACAGACTGAACAGACAAGGTAGAAGGGGGAAGAATGATCAGGGAAGTGGTAATTGACGGGACAGCCATCGCGTGCTGGGTGAACGACGGGGGATTTCTGGAGGGCAGGAAAGGTATTGTGTTCATTCCCGGGTCGGGCGGCAACCACACCCTCTGGGAGAACCAGTACAAGGCGCTGCAGGGCGAGTTCAATGTGGCGTCGGTCAATCTGCCGGGCCACGGCCTCTCCGGCGGTGCGGGCGAGCGCGACGTGATGCGCTACGTGGAGTGGGTGAAGAAAACGATCGGCGCCCTGGGCCTGAGGGGGCCCGTGCTGGTGGGGCATTCGCTGGGGGCGGCGATCAGCATGAACTTTGCCATCCATGAGGGCTACCTGCTTTCGGCCATCGTCCCCGTCGGAGGCGGCGTGAAGATGCCCGTCAACCCCATGATCCTCGAGAAGATCCACACCGACCTGCCATCCGTGATCTCCATGGTTGTGAAGTTTGCCATTTCCAAGCCGAACCGCGATTCCGTCGGGCCCTACCTGCAGGAGGGGCTCGAGAAAGTGAATCCCGACGTCTTTTACGGCGATCTCTATGCCTGCGACAGGATGAACATCGAGGCAGAGGTCGGGAAAATAGCCATCCCCGCGCTTGTTGTCTGCGGCGATGACGACAAGATGACGCCGCCGGATCTGGCGCGGTTCATCGCAGACACTGTCCACGGTGCAAAGCTCGCACTCATCGAAGGTGCGGGCCACTACGTGATGAGGGAAAGGCCGGAGGCCTTCAACCGTGTTCTTGCGGAGTTTGTCAGGGGGCTGCCCTAGAAAGGTTCGAGGTCCGAGGAACGAGGTACGAGCCGCAAGACGCAAACCGCAAGGCAAAAGAAAGTGTCTGAGTGAGGATATAAAAAATAAAGTCATTGCGAGCCGAGCCTCGCGAGGCGTGGCAATCTTCATTTGAGATATAGGTTTTGGATTGCTTCGTCGCTTTGTTCCTCGCAATGACCGAACAGACCGAGTAGACGGAATAGACCAGAAAGGCGGAGCGAAGCGATGACTTTCGAAAACATCATCCTCGAGCGCAAGGGCGGCGTGGGCACGATCCGGCTGAACCGTCCGAAGAACTTCAACGCCATCGATTTCGGGCTCGGCAACGACCTGGCGCGGGCCCTGGAGATCTGCCACGATGACGATGAGACACGGGTCGTCGTCCTGACCGGCGAGGGGAAGGCCTTCTGCTCCGGAGGGGACCTGAGGCTCTTCCGCGAGAACATGAAGCCCTACCCCCAGGATATCGTCCGCCAGCTCATCAAGGTATTCAACATCATCATCATGGGCGTGAGGCAGATGCCCAAGCCCGTTGTGGCCGTCATCAACGGTCCCCTGGGCGGAGGCGGGTTCAGCCTCGCCGCGGCCTGCGACATCCGGATCGCAGCACGCTCGGCTATCTTCCGGCAGGCCTACACGAGCATCAGCCTCGTGCCCGACGGCGCCTGGACACTCGTGGTGCCCATGCTGATCGGCTTCGGGAAGGCCACGGAACTCGTGCTGCTCGACCCGGTGCTTTCCGCGCAGCAGGCGCAGGAGTGGGGGCTGGTGAACCGCGTCGTCGATGACGCCGATCTCTGGAAGGATGCAAACGAGATCATCGGCAAGCTGGCCGCGGGCCCAACCCGGGCCTTTGCCATCGCGAAGGAAAACCTCAACAACGCCATGCTGGGGCTCCTTTACCGGCAGCTGGAGCTGGAGCGCTCCGGGATGATCCGGGCGGCCCAGTCCGATGACTACCGCGAGGGCCTCACGGCGTTCTTCGAAAAACGCACGGCCACTTTCAGTGGCAAGTAATAAAAGAAGTGTCTGAGTGTCTGAGTGAAGAGAAAAAGAGGGATTCGGGATTCCGGCTTCGGGTGTCGGGATCAGAAAATAGAAAAAGAGTCATTGCGAGCCGAGCCTTTGGGTAAGTGGAAGAAGTGCTTGAGTGCGGAAGTGCGGTAGTGAAGGAAGTGG
>Ga0209079_10000014_pt1 | contig 95634 bp, 103 predicted proteins | sample PPLLaktember2015_2_FD_187259 | JGI IMG/M metagenome (GOLD analysis project Ga0209079, IMG submission 187259) | Freshwater sediment microbial communities from Prairie Pothole Lake near Jamestown, North Dakota, USA - PPLs Lake P7 Core (6) Depth... | ecosystem: Environmental > Aquatic >... | reverse complement strand
GATATCCACGTTGCGGATGTAGCGGTACGGGTAGACGCCGAGTTTGAGCGCTTCGCGGTAAATCTCGTGAAGCGCAACCCCGCTCTGCCAGGCAATCTCGCGGGCAGCACGGTCTTCCAGAATCTCTGCTTCTCGCCCCGCCGGGTCCGTTATTTTCATCGCCCGCTCGCGAATCCGGTCCTGGATGTCAGGACTCATCGACCTGCCCCCTTCCCCCTTGCCTGAATCCGTTTGAGGAAATCCCCGCAGTCGTATATGCTTGAAACCATGAAAGTCGAACTAAACCTCTATGCCTCCCTGGCCCGTTTCGTCCCCCGTTCGGGGCCCGTGGACGTCGTCGAGAATACCACGATCCTGGCGTTGCTGCGGAATCTCGACGTGCCGATTGACAAGGTAAAGATCATCTTCCTCAACGGCATCCACGCAAGCGGCGACGAAACTCTCCACGAAGGCGACCGGGTGGGGGTTTTCCCTCCCGTGGCCGGCGGCTAGAAAAAAAGGCCCGAGGAGCGAGGTTCGAGGACTGAATACGTTGTTTTCCTTACCGATCCGCACAACGACCCTTGTCCCTACCCCCTGGTCTCTCGTCCCTTTCCCTCCTGAGCAATCGTAACCCTCAAGGTGACTCGCGTCTGCCCCTCGAGCCCGACCATGCTGTCGAGCCCCTCGCGGCAATCCCCCGGCAGTTCCCCGACGACCTGTGCGAGATCCCCGGCATCGACCTCGATGCCGCTCTCGAGCAGCTTCGGACCCAGTTCCCGCAGCGCCATGCCGAAGAGCTTCATGGTGATGCTGCCCTCCTCGATCCCTCGCGGTGCCGCATCGCCCCGGTGCGTGATTTCGCTGCGCATGGGGGCGTAGAATCCGCCCCTTCGGAGCATCGCGCCCATCAGGCCAGGCATGGCAGGCGCGAGGGCCAGTGTCGCACCATCCCGGATAAAGGCCCCGTCGATGTCATCGACGGGCTTGCCGTCGAGAAAGACGGTCTGCAGCCGCGCCTCGATGTACTCGTCGGTCAGGCCGAACCCGTCGCGCAGAAGTGCCCGAATCGGGCAGCCGACGGGGACCCCCAACACAAACCCCTTCTGCAGCAGCGGAAAAAAACAGTGCAACCGGTCCGCGTTAACGGTCAGGCTCAACCCTCCTGATGCACCACCACCGGCCCGGTTCGATTGCCTCATGAATCAAGTCCACAAATTCATCGCGAGCGTTGCTGTTGTCTTCTGCATCCAGGCTGTTCAAAAAGGTCTGGATGCAAGGCCCCCGCGCAAAATTGCGAAGTTAGGAAGTTATGAAGAGCGGAAGATCGGAGTTGATGGAAAATTTTTTTCTTATCCGCTCTTCCTCACTTCTGCTCTTCCGATCTTCGCGAACTTGACGCCCGCAAGCGAACGCAAGGTATCCCGCGGGATGCACCCCCGGTCAACAGCCTTTTCGCGTCAGAAAAACAGGGGAATGTTTCCAAATAGACGCGACAGACCTTCACCAGTCGAATACCGAGTCCAGGTCCGCGTCGCTGACCTGGAACGTGACGTTGTGAGGGGGAAGCAGTTCCTTGCGGAAGAACTCCGGCAGGCGGTCCTGCGCCTTCGTGAAGCCGGCCTGCGCATTGAACTCCCGCTCCCACTTGAGGACCTTTTTCCCCAGCGCAGTGACGTCGTCTCCGGTCATGCTGATCCCGTAGAAGGCGCTGAGCAGGTCGAGAAGCGCCTGGAAGGTTTCAGGCTGGTCCATGACCGCAAAGGCGATAAAGAGGCACATCCCCGTGGAGTCGATGGCCGCCGTTGCAATCTGGAGATTTCGGGAAAGCTCGATCTGGCCCTCCGGTTTCAGCGGGTCCACGTACCCTCCCACCTTGAGGATGTTGGTGGCCACGGCGTAGCCTGCCGTGTGGTCGGCGCCCATGGTGCTCGTGGCGTAGGTCACACCGATTCCCTGGATCGCCCGCGGGTCGTAGGCGGGAAGGGCCTGGTTTTTCACAACAGGGACCCGCTCGATGCCGAAGGCCCGGCCCGTCATGGCGGCGCCGTTTCCCAGGATCCGTCCCAGGGGGCTCCCCTTGCCCACCTCCTTGATGAGATTGATCGCGGCCTGGGCGTCGCCGAACTTCGCGATCCCAGCCTCCATGGCCACGCCGATTGTCGCGCCCATCTCGATCGTGTCAAGGCCGTAGTCGTCGTCCAGCCGGTCGAGCATGGCGATTTCGTCGATGTTGTCGATGCCGCAATTGGCGCCGTGGGCCCAGACGGTCTCGTACTCGGGCTGCTTGGTCAGGTAGTGGCCGTCCTTGTCGTGGAAGATCCCCGAGCAGCGGATCACACAGCCCCGGTGGCAGCCGTGGGTCGGGTTTCCGCCGCGGGCCTTCTCCAGCTCCGCCTCGGTCTCGCCGCTGATCTTCGAAGTTCCGACGAAGCGGCCCCAGAGGAAGTTGTGCGTGGGGTAGGCGCCCGCCTCGTTGATCACGTTGGCAAGAATGTTCGTCCCGAAGGCGGGAAGCCCCTCGCCTGTGACGGGGTGTTTCCTCAGCCCGTCCACGAAGGCCTTGTTGGCGGCCCGGAATTTATCCGTGTCCTTGGGAACGCGGGCACTCATCCCCGTATCATCGAGCACGATCACCTTGACCCCCTTGGAGCCCATGACGGCGCCAAGGCCGCCGCGGCCCGCGTGGCGGGTGGGCCTCAGTTCCATGTCCGTGAAGGCGACCGAGGCGGCGCACATCTTCATCTCGCCCGCAGGCCCGATGGATACGCAGGCGATCTTGTCGCCGTACTCGCCCTTCATCTTCTCGACGAGGTCGTAGTTGCCGAGCATCTTGAGACTGTTGTCCCGGGCGACCTTCACACCGTCCTTGTTGACAAATATCTTGTAGAGGTCGTTCTCCTTGGGTTTCCCCTCGAGGATGATGGCCGCGTAGCCCAGCCGGGCGAGCACCTGGGAGGCCTGTCCCCCGGAGTTCGACTCCTTGATGCCGCCCGTCAGCGGGCTCTTGCCACCCACGGAGCAGCGCCCCGACATGGCCGCGATGGTGCCGCTGAGCATCCCCGGGGCAATGACGAGCTTGTTGTCTTCGCCCAGAGGGTGCGCCAGGGGCGGCACTTCCTTCGAGACAACGGCGGAGGTCAACGCCCGGCCGCCCAGCCCCGCGTACTCTCCGACGGGGACCACGCTGACTGCGGGACCGCCCTCTGCACTCATGTTGATTCGGAGCAGTTTGTCCATGATCCGTCCTCCTTTTTGATGGGTTCCCAGGGGTCCTTGAGTATTCGCGCCGCGGGGTCAAAGGAAAACCGTCAGGGGCAACAGGGTCTCAAGGCACTCTTCTGCGATGATCAAGGTGGCTGTTGGATGATGAGGATACACGACAGGATGATTCGCTGATATGACTCTATGGGAACGATTTGCCTTTGTCAATTATGTCTAATTAGACATAGCTGCGTGCTGATGCACAATGGCAGTGGGCATGGATCGATAGGTATGGTGGATGGACGACAATGGAAGGCGGCTTCGGTTTGTTCGGCCTCACCCTCGCGCCGGTCCCGCCACGATCATCTTGACATCGTGGTCCTTCCCGAGATGATCGAGGCTCTCGATGCGCAAGCCGGCCTGGAGCACACACTCCAGCGTCAGGTGATTGGTGATCTTCGGGCCCGTGAGGCGCGTGATCACGGAGCCCAGCATCCCCATCAGGGGACCCGGTGCCTCAGGGTCCTTTGCGACATGCTCCAGGAGCAGGATTTTCCCTTCCCCTTTGACGACCCGCACCAATTCGCGGAGTCCCCGGACCGGGTCGGGGACGGAGCAAAAGACGAAGGTGGAGACGACGGTGTCAAAGACGCCTCTGCGAAATTCGAGGGCCTGGGCATCGGCGAGATGGAGATCGACGGCAAGGCCCAGCCGCCTGGCCCTCTGCCGGGCCGCGGCCAGCATCTTCTCTGCGATGTCGATGCCCGTGAGGGTCACGCCGGGGGGATACCAGGGAAAATTCTTTCCCGTCCCCACACCCACCTCGAGTACTCGTCCGCCGGCCTGGGCAAGAAGCTTTTGCCGCCAGGGCCGGAAGGTGCGCTCGTCCAGGATCTCGGCAAGATCGTAGAGCAATGCGACCCGGTTGTAGTGCTCTCGCGTGGCTTCCCTTTCGCGATCTGCCAGCGGGACAGCCTTCGTCATGGCAACGTCTCCCCCCGGAGAATAAAATCGTTGAACGATTCCTGCTTTCCGGTCGTCATGGTCTGAGCCTTTTTCTGAACTGCTCCGTCAGCGCCGGCACAATCTGATACAGATCGCCCGCGATGCCGTAATTGGCCACTCCGAAGATGGGCGCCGACGGGTCTTTGTTGATGGCCACGATCACCCGGGCCGTGTTCATCCCTGCCAGGTGCTGCACCGCCCCGGAAATGCCGCAGGCAATGTAGAGGTCGGGGCGCACCGTGCGGCCTGTCTGGCCTACCTGGTGCTCGTAGGGGATCCAACCCGCATCCACGGCGGCCCGCGAGGCGCCCACGGTGCCGCCCAGCACGTCCGCCAGCTCCCGGAGAATCTCGAAGCCTTTCGGGCCGCCCAGGCCCCTGCCGCCCGAAACGATGACCCGCGCCTCGGTGAGGTTGACCTCGGTGTATTCCTGGATGAAGTCGAGCACGCGAGTGGCGATCCGCCCCTCGTCCAGCTCGGTTTCCACTGCGACGACCTGGCCCTGGCGATCCGGGTCGGCCGGGGGCACCTCGAAGACGCGATGCCGGACGGTGGACATCTGCGGGCGGTGATGGGGACAGAGGATCGTCGCCAGGATATTGCCGCCGAAGGCGGGACGTGTCTGGCGGAGAAGCCCGCTTTCCGGGTCGATCTCGAGCCCGGTACAGTCCGCCGTCAACCCGGTATAGAGCTCGGCGGCCACCGAGCCGGCCAGGTCGCGGCCCCGCAGGCTGGCACCCAGCAGAAAGATCTCGGGCTTGTGACGGCGCACGAGGTTGACGAGGATACCCGCATAGGGGGCGGTGCGGTACACGGCAAGGGCAGGATGGTCTGCCAGAAAGACGCGGTCGGCACCGTAGGCAATGGCTTCCTTGGCGATTTGCTCGACACCGTGGCCGAGCACGCAGGCGGTAAGTGCGGTCTTGCGCCGGTCGGCCAGCTTGCGGCCCTGGCCCATCATCTCCCAGGAGATGCTTTGCGCCTTCCCCCTGAACTGCTCCACCCACACCCAGACGCCCAGGTATGCTGCAAGATCGAGGGAAAGGCCCCCGGCACTCTCGGGCAGGCTGATGGCATCTACGGGACAGACGTCCAGGCAGGCTCCGCAGGCCGTGCACTTGTCGGTCACAGCGGCCACGTCGTCGGCCATGACGAGCGCCCCAAAGGGACACACATCGACACAGGCCCCGCAGCCGATGCACTTTTCCTTGTCGATCGACACAATGGCCATGGTGTGCCTAGAGGATGTTTTCGGCCAGGAGTTTTTCAACCAGCACGGAGGCGGCCCGTTCGGCGTTGTCGGCCGGGATCATGTCCACTGTGCCCGTCCGTCCGGGCGGGCTGCAGATCGTGACCACGCGGGTGGGGCTTCCGTCGAGGCCCAGTTTCGCCGGGTCGGCACCGGCAAGATCGGCGGCCGTCCATGTTGGGATCCTCATCCGGACGGCACGCCGGATGTCGGCAATCGTGGTCAGGCGCGGGATATTGATGTCCTTCACCACCGTGAGCAGGACGGGGAGAGCCGACTGCAGCGTCTCGCGGCCTTCATCGAGCACGCGCTCCACCTCGATTGCCCCGGGAGCGGGCGCCAATTCCACCCGGTTGATTTTGCTCACGTAGGTCAGGGCGGGGACGGCAAGCTGGACGGCAATGCCGGGACCGACCTGCCCCGTGTCGCCGTCGATGGCCTGCTTGCCGCACAGGACGATGTCGAAGGCGCCCAGTTTACGGATCGCCTCGGCCAGGGTGTAGGCCGTGGCCCACGTGTCGGAGCCGGCAAAGGCGCGGTCGGAGAGAAGGACGGCTTCGTCTGCGCCCATGGCCAGGGCCTCCTTGAGCGCCTCGACGGCCTGCGGCGGGCCCATGGTGAGCACGGTGACTCTGCCCCCGAACTTTTCTTTGAGGCATAGGGCCTCTTCGATGGCAAACGCGTCAAAGGGGTTCACGATGCTGGGGACGCCCTCGCGCATGAGTGTGCCGGTCTCGGGGTTGATCTTGACCTCGGCCGTGTCGGGAACCTGCTTGATGCAGACGATGACATTCACGGGATGAACCCTTTATTTTCCCTCGCATCATAGTGCCGGCGTGAGTCCTAGAGGACCCGTAGCGACGGGGCCCCGCGAGCCGGCTGCGTCGGCCAGTCCGTCTTATTGATTATCCGGGAGAGCACCCTGAAAAACCATAAGGCATTCCCCGACGACCGCAATCGAAAAACCTTAGGCCGAGCGCCGGCACATCCCCTTCGGGCTCTACCTCAAATCGTTCAGGGGAAAAAACAAAAGCCCCGCCGTCCGGCGGGGCTTTTTCGACGGGTTCAGAGGCTGCGTTCTACCTGGCAGGCTTCCTGGAGGGCCGGGCGGTTTTCTTCAGGCTCCTCGCTTTCGCGGCGGCCGCCTCTTTCTCGAGCTTTGCGATTTTCTTCTTGAGCACATCGATCTCTTTTTTCACCGGGGCGTGGAGCTTGTCCTGGGCATCGGACAGCGCCTTCTGGATGCGATCCTCCAGATCCTTCGTGGCCACTTTCGATTTTGCCACCAGCTCATTCACCAGCGCCCGGCCTTCCTTCTCGGTGATCTCCCCCTTCTTGATCAGTTCTGCAACGGACTCTTCGACCTTCTCCTTCCCCATGTAGAAAAGACCGACACTGAGCAGTTTCACTTTCCTGATGAAGTCCTGCATGGCTCTTCCTCCTTTTTATTTTTACTATGATACCGCCCTTCGGCCGCGTAAAGCAAGACAAAGGCATCCTCGCCTTCTGCCGGCCATGCGCTCAAGAATCACGGCACCACTCCGCCCTTCCCTTCCTGAAACGGAGCTGATTCCATCCCGTCAACGGTCCGGACGCAAGACAATCGCTGCCACGAAAAAGCCCCGCCGGCCGGCGGGGCTTTTTCGTCATCGTCTCCATCGCTTCTGCGACTCTTGCCTTTTTTTCTGCTCATTGCGGGAAGCAAGGCTACGAAGCAATCTGTGAAATAGATCTTGAGCGAAGATTGCCACGCCTCGCAAGGCTTCGGCTCGCAATGACCCACTTTCTAACTTACTACACCCTCGTCCCTGGTCCCTTTTCCTATTCACCGGTCACCGGTCACTATTCACTGCTGCGAAGCAGCCGTTCATGTCAGCTTCAGCAGGGTCACCTCGGGCCGCGCGTTGAGCCTCACGGGGGTGAGCGAGGTGCCGATCCCGCGGCTCACGTAAAGGCGGGACTCGTCGATCCGGAAAAGCCCTTCCGGGTAAGGCGACCGGAAGTGGGCCACGCTGATTGCCTTTTTCGGCAGGCTCAGCTTGATCTGCCCGCCATGATAGTGGCCGGCCAGGGTCAGCGCAACGCCCAGCTCGGCGGCCTCGGGGAAGATCTCCGGCCGGTGCGAAAGCAGGATCGTCGGGATGTCGGGGGTCAGGCCGCGCAGGGCGGCTTCGAGGTCGGGCTTCCCGGCATGGAGGTCGTCGATGCCGGCAACGGCGAAAGGCCCCTCCGGGGTATGGATGACCCGGTGTGCGTTACGCAGAAGCGGGATGCGGTGCTGCCGGAAAACGGCCGTCAGATCGCCCGGCTCTGCGTACCAGTGATCGTGATTGCCCAGCGTGGCGAAGGTGCCGTAGCGGGCTCTGACACGGGCCATCTCCTCGACGCACTCCGGGAGATAGGCGATCGAGTTCGTGATGTAATCCCCCGTGAGGACGAAAAGATCCGGCTGCAGGGCGATGACCTGATCGGCGTAACGCCGCAGGTCCTGCCGGGTCATGAAAAGCCCCGCATGGATGTCGGTGAGCTGAACCACCCGCAGGGTGCGGCCGAAGGGCAGCACAAGCTCCCGCACCTCGTAGGCCCTGCCCGCATAGGCAGCACCGTAGCCAGAAAGGACAAAAGGCGCCACGGCCAACGCGCCCGCCCCTGCCTGCAGGAAGCGGCGCCGGCCCGTGTCGACGACTGCGTCAGGCGGCTTGCCGGTAAGGTCCCGGCGTATCCGGGCCGCCCTGCGCCCGAGATCCCCGGCACCCCGGAACATGATCAGGATCAGGGCCGAGGAGATCGACCCGATGACCCACACGGCCGGAAGATAGAAAACCAGCAGCTGCACCACACGGGGCGGATCCACCCAGGAAATGGGGGTGGCCATCACGTACCCGCCCAGGGCAAAGAGAAGCACGACGGCGATACCTGCTGCCGCGACTGCACGGGACCGGAAGCTCCCTGAGCGCCGCGGGAACCGGAAGGACTGCCGGATGCGCGCAATGATGTAGATCTGGGCGAGGATCGCCACGATAAAAACGAGGATACGACCGGCGGAAGAAAAGATTTCCAGGTAAACCGGAGAGAGCGTCATTCCGGGATTCAATTCCATCATCGTGACCCACAAGATAGTCGTCGGAGATGGAAAAAGCAAGAAGCAAAAGCCCTGCCATCAGGCAGGGCTTTCCAATAAATCCTGGATTCGAAGATTCATTTATGTTTACTAATACTTACCAGTCTGCATCCTTTTTTTCCTGTTCCCTGAATCCAGTTCTTTTGGCTGTCGGCTGTTTGATGCCGTCTTGTATTGATCGCGTAACGAAACTGCTCCCGGACCCTGTACCCTGTACCCTTGACCCCTTATTTTTTAGGTTCTCTCTTGACGCCCCTGGCATGGTCGATGAAGTTGACGATTAACTCTGACCAGAACTTGAAGGCGTCCCCGGCCGAACCCCATTTCGAAAACCGTTGCTCGAACTCGGCTTTCCTATCATCCACCGCGAGGATCAGGATATCGTTCGTCATGCTGTCCATAGCCATGATCTCCACGCCCGTCTCCCCGCTTCCGGACCAGCCGCCCGTTGCGCCCTTCTTGACGAGACTGATGCCGATCCCCACAGGGATGATCGACGTGACAGCGCTGACACCGGGCCGGCTCTGCTTGATGTTCGTGATGGCGATGCGGATCCGCCCAACGTTCGGTCCGGGCTCGGCCACAAGCGGGTATTTGTCCTTGAAGGCCGCCGCGATATCCTTGTTGAACAGATCGGCCAGCTCCTTCATCTCCTGGGGGTCGATGCCCTTGTAGTCGGACTTGTCGGCCAGGTAGAAGATGACGCTGTCCACCATGAACTTGTCGTATTTCTTCGGGTCCACCCCGTCCTTTATCCAGCGCAGCTTGGCCCCGCCTTCCGGCCCGGGTTTTAACAGGTCATAGGCAGACGGATTGCCGAAAAACCCTGAATATTGGATATCCGCAAACGCCGCAGACGCCGTGAGCACCAGACCGATCCCGACTGCCATCATCATTCTTGCAACTGCTTTCATCCTTTCCCTCCTTGATATTCTGTTCCATCCCCGTGAATACGACAAGCTGGTATCGTTCATAACGCAATCCCGCTCGATACGAAAGTGGAATTTTTGTGGGCCACAGGCGCGGTGAGCTGGACTCATCCCCTTGCCGGTGCCCCGGAACAAAGGAAAGCCTGCCGTTCATTGCGTCAGGGGCGCAGATTTGTGACCGTCGCCGATTATCCAAACCACCCCATACACCTGGCCCGACGGTCTTGTCCGTGATCTTATCCTTTTTTCCCCCTGTACCCTGAACCCTGGCCCCTGGACCCTATTCTTTGACCAGCAGGATCGAGCAGGGCATCTTGCGGATAATGCTGTCGGTGCCCCGCCCGTAGAGGAAGTGCTCCAAGCGGCCCTCCTCATGGAAGAGCAGGATCACCAGGTCGATGTTTCCGTTCCGGATGGCCTTCAGGATCTCTTCTTTGGGCTCACCCTCCTCGATGACCTCGAGGATCGTCATGCCCTTCTCCCGTTCCTGGCTGACGATCTCATCCAGTTCCGCTTTGATCCTGTCGAGCTCCTTCCGGTATTGCTCCTCGTAAGCGATCGTGGGCAGATTCCATCCCTTCTTGAAGGGGTTCTCGACGACGTGCAGCACGGAAAGGACAGCACCGTATTGACGGGCAAGCGAAACCCCGAAGCGGACCGCCTTCCGGCAGTGTCGCGTCATCCGGCTGACGACAAGGATACGGTTGATCTCTTTCATGGCCTGCCTCCTTTCCGAATAAGGGCGGGCAAGGCAAAACCTGTCGCCGCATTGCGGTCGGCCCCGGCGGCCGGGTTACTTCGTCGGGCAGATGTCGTCGAGCCAGAGTTCCTGGCCCCCGATGCTGAACTCCTTGATGGCCCCGTCCAGCACGATGATCCCGTAGGAGTTGCCCCCGACGGCAGTGGCGGTTACGGTCACGGTCACGCCCTCCTTCCTTAAGGGCTCTTCGGTTCCCGTCTTGCCGTTCGCCCCGCCGGACGGCGTCACGGCGGGACGAGCTGCCGATATTCTGCAAGGACCGATGTTGCGCATCGGGTTGATTGCGGAGCGTGGTTTGTGAGAACGTTATTCGTCAGGATGGGCCTGTTCGGGGATGAAGTTGGTCCGAGAGATACAGGATCGGAAATCAGCGATCGGTCCCCGAATGGTGCGGGACGCGGCCCCCGAAGGGGCATCGGCTTGTTTCCATTAAGGAACAGAGCGGGCGGAATGTCAAGGGGAAACCGGGCGGTCCCTGCGGGCCGCACCCCCCGTCATCATGCGTTGAGCGTGTCCTTCGCGATAAGCAGCTTGTCCGTCGATCCGGAGTTTCCCCGGCGACCCGGTTCATCGAGAGTGGGATGGTTGTACCGTTCGTGGATCAGCTTCTTGAGGCCGATTTCAAACACTTCACGCTCTTTTTTGTCCTTGTCCAGGTAATCTTCGATGGCACCGTCGGAGATGGTGATCTGGATTTTCCGTGAACGCCGGTTGGGCTGCCCGGGGTCGTCGTCGAGTTTCCAGTCGATCTCGATGATATGATCGTCCCCCGAATAGCGTGTGACAATCCAGGCGTTCGTCGGGAAAAACGGTCTGATAAGTCTGACCCAATAATCCAGCAGGTCTTCGGTCATGCTTTGATCCTTCTTTTGAAACAGGGTGGATAAAAAACCCCATCTCTCTTCAGCGAGAGACGGGGTACCAATCACAAGAGCTGATCCTCATGCGGATCTTTTACTGATGGGCATCCCTGCTACGGGCAAATCGAGATTCCGTTTTCATCAAACATCCGAACCGCCATGAAGTCAAGGAATATTATCCTTTCGGCCGCAAGGCCCCCGGCACCCAGGGAAATACGGCTGAAACCCCCGAAGATTAATCCTTGACTTTCGATCCTCTACGTACTAAATTAATAAAAATTAATAAGTTCGGATCAAGACATTTAAGAAGTGCAAAGGTGGGCCACCCTCGCTCTTTGGAGTCTGGGTGGTTTTTTTGCTTTCTGTCATGGTGGAAATCCGACTTATGGAATGATTAAGAAAGGAGGATGCAAGCGATGGCAGAGGGTAAAGTCAAATGGTTCAGCGATCAGAAAGGCTTCGGGTTCATCGAAAAGGATGAGGGCGGCGACGTATTCGTACATCACAGCGCCATCCAGGCCCAGGGCTTCAAGACGCTTGCCGAAGGCCAGCGTGTCAGCTTCGACATCAAGCAGGGTCCGAAAGGCCCGGCAGCCGAAAACGTGAAGCCTTTATAAACAAGACAGCGCTGAAAACGCGCAATGAAAGGCAGGGCCGGAAACGGCTCTGCCTTTTTTTTGGCTCCGGGGGGAAAGGGCGGCTGCGGAGAAATAGGCCTTGACATTGCTGCCAATGTGGATAGTGTGAAACCAGTGTGAACAACATCAAAGAAGCAGATGACCTCTGGTTTCGCACAGGGAAACCGCCGTGAATCATCAAGCCCTGTCCATCGCCATGTGGCAGGGTTTTTTGTTTCAGGGTTCAGACAAGGAGCCGGCCACATGCAGATCCATTTGATCGAAAATGCGGACAATTTCACCAAGCTGCGGGACAAGGTATGGGAGAGCGGCTGGTGGGTGCTCACGGAAGACGAAGCGAAGAAGCTCGTCGGGGGACAGATCTACTTTCACAGGAAAAAGTCCGAGCCGTCCTTTTACGGCGGGTCGATACGGAGTTTCCGGATCAAGCAGGAGGACCCTCACAGGGGCAGCATTATCTTCGAATTCGAATACCGGGAGGCCTGCAGGGGCATCAAGGCCGACAAATGCGGGTGGTCCCTGGAAAAGAAGATCGTGTGACCGGACCTTCGCGGCAGGCCCGTGATTGCAAGCTGCGCGGCCCGATCCCCGGGTCCGACTCGCTGCGTGCAGCCGATATGGCCGTCCTTCGTAAAGAGGACGGCTTTTTTCGTTGCGGCAAAAGGTGTCGCGATACGGCGCGAATCAACGCGCGGACCAGGAGCGGGCGGCAAGGGAAGATAAGGTTGGAAAATGAAACGTTTTCTGATAACTAGCACACAGGAGCGGGCCGCGGGGGATGACCCCGGCGATACCCCGCTCGCATCACGCTCGGAAGGAATACGGTGGCGTCGAATCTTTCCATCCTGTTCCGGCTGATCATCAGCTATCTCCTGATTATCGTCGTCGTTCTGTTATCCGGCATCTACACCATCTGGAACCTCAGCGAGATCAACCGGCTTATCCAGACCGTCACGAACGAGGACGCCCGGGAAATCCATCTCTCGGAGGAGAGCCTGGAGATTCTTTACAGCGCCACGGCCGCCGATGAAAAGTTCTTCGTCTCCAGGGACAAGACCTATTTCAGGCAGTACAAGACGCTCGGGGAGGAATTCGAGAAGCGGATGACGGAGTTGGCATCGCTTGCCGACACGCCCAGGAAGAAGGAACTCCTGGCGCACGTCCGGGCGCTGCAGAGCAACTACGGCAGGTTCTTTGACGACACGGCTGGCCCGACGGGTTCGCGAAGCGTCCCGGAGCGGGAAGTCGCCCGATTGAGGGTGGAGCGCGACCGGAGCACCTCGGAGACGGCACAGCGCCTTCGGGAACTCACGAAGGTCGCCTCGGCAGAGCGTGACGAACGGCTCGTCCGGATCGAGGCGATTTCCGTGCGGACGGCAAACGTGATCCTGGTGTCGCTCATCATGGCCGTCATGATGGTGATCGTCATCTCTGCGTTTAACACGCATTCCGTCAGCGCCCCCATTTCCCGCCTCCGTGAAAAGACGAAGGCCATCGCCGGGGGCAATTTCGGCGAGCCGCTGCACATCCCGTCGCCCCCGGAAATCCGGGAACTGGCCGACGCCTTCAACGCCATGTGCGACAGGCTCCGGGAACTCGACCAGATGAAGATCGACTACATCGGCCATCTCTCCCACGAGCTGCGCACGCCGCTGACCGCCATCAAGGAGGCCTCGAGCATGCTCCAGGAGGGCCTCTTCGCGGCTCTGCCGGAAAGGGAAAGGGAGCTGCAGAGCCTCATCCGCGAGGAGTGCGAGCGGCTGATCCGTTCCGTCAACCGGCTCCTCGACTTCTCCATGATGGAGTCGGGAATGATGCCCCTGACGCTCCAGGATGCAGACCTGCAACCGATCGTGGAGAAAAATCTCCAGCGCTTCTCTCCGCTCGCCCAGCGCAAGAACATCATCCTGCAGGTCCGAATCCCGCCGGAACTGCCCCGGCTGCGGATGGATACCGAGAAGATCGAGGTGGTCCTCGAGAACCTGCTGAGCAATTCCCTGAAATTCACCCCCGACAGCGGGCTCATCACCATCACCGCAAGGCATCGCGCCGACGCAGACCGCGTCGAGGTGGCGGTTTCCGACACGGGCCGCGGGATACCCGAATCGGGGCTGAAGGAAGTCTTCGAGAAATTCCGGCGAGTCGACGACGGCAAGGGGGCCGTTCGTGGAACGGGTCTCGGGCTCGCCATCGTCAAGCACATCATCAACGCCCACGGAGGTCATGTATGGGCCGAGAGCGAATTCGGCAAGGGAAGTACCTTTACCTTTTCATTGCCTGCGTGATCCTGGCCGGTGTCGGCGGTTGCACCGGCCTTCAGGGGGCTCTGTCCCGACCGGATTACTGGCAGGCCGATCATTACCTGGCAGGCGGCGATTACGGCGCCGCGATGAAGCAATACCGTTCGATCACCGAGCTGTACCCGCAGGCGGCCGATGAGGCCCTCTTCGGGATGGGTTGCCTCTACGCCCACCCCAGAAACCCGCAGCGGGATTACCAGAAGTCCCTCGAAGCCTTCCGGCGGGTGATCAACGACTTTCCCGGGAGCAAATACCGGGAATCGTCGGAAGCCCTTCTGTCCGTCGTCGGCGAAGCGGCGGACCGGAACAGCCGGGCCACGTCCCAGAAAAAGCTGATCGAGACGCTCGAAAAACAGGTCGGGACGCTCGAAAAACAAGTCGAAGGCCTGCAGAAGCAGATCGAACAGATGAAGGAGATCGACCGGAGCCTGGAGGAGAAGCGTAGAAAGGCCCCTGCGGGCAATTGAGGTTACGCCGATGGAGAGGATCCTGGTTGTCGACGATGATGTGAGCATCCTCAAGGTGCTGCAGATGCGCCTCGAATCGGAGCAGTACGCCGTCGTGGCGGCCTCGGAGATCCGCGAAGCAAAGGAGCGGATCACCGATGGCGGCTTCGACATCGCCCTGCTGGACCTGAAGCTGGACGGGGGGACCGGCATCGAACTCATGAAGAGCCTGCGCGAGGTCGACCCCGACCTCCCGGTGATCATCCTGACGGCATACGGGACAATCGAGAGCGCCGTGGAGGCCATGAAGGAAGGCGCCTACAGCTACCTGACCAAGCCCTTCGATTACCGCGAGCTTCTCATCCAGATCCGCAACGGCATCGAGAAGGCGAAGCTTTCCCGGGAGGTGAAGCGCCTGCGGAGCCTGTTGCGGGCCGACTTCGAGGGGCAGAGCATCATCGGTCAGAGCGTGGCCATGAAGAGGGTCTTCGAGGCGGTGGCTCTGGCCGCCGAAACGGACTCCAACGTTTTCATCAGCGGCGAGAGCGGAACGGGCAAGGGGCTCGTGGCCAAGGCCCTCCACCAGCTGAGCGAACGAAAGGACAAGCCCTTCGTTCCCATCAACTGCGCGGCCATTCCCGCCACCCTGCTGGAAAGCGAGTTGTTCGGCTTCGAGAAGGGGGCCTTCACGGGCGCCATCGCGAACAAGAAAGGGCTCTTCGTCCAGGCCGACGGCGGCATCATCTTCCTCGACGAGATCTCCGAGATCCCGCCGCCCATGCAGGGCAAGCTCCTCAAGGCGCTCGAGGAAAAGGAATTCTACCCCCTGGGCTCACACCGGACCGTCAAGGTCGACGTCCGGATCGTATCGGCCTCGAACAAGGACATCGAGAAGGAGGTCGAGAAGGGGACTTTCCGCGGGGATCTCTTTTACCGCGTCCACGTCATCCCGATCCGGGTGCCCCCACTGCGGGAGAGAAAGGAGGACATTCCGCTGCTGGTGGAACACTTCCTGGACAAGGTGGCCGGGAAGCTCAAGAGGCCCATCAAGGCCCTTTCCCCCGCTGCGCTGCAGAAGCTCATGATCTATTCCTGGCCGGGCAACGTGCGGGAGCTCGAGAACATGATCGAGTGCGCCGTGGTCATGTCGCCTGAGGAGGTCATATCGGCAGAGATGATCCTCTTGCCGGGCCAGGAAATGGGCGAAACGGCGTTCAAGACCCTGAAGGCATCGAAACAGGACTTCGAGAAGAATTATCTCATCCAGCTCATGAAGATCAGTCGGGGCAATGTCAGCCAGGCTTCCAAGCTCGCCGGCAAATACCGGGCAGACCTCTACGAGCTTCTGGAAAAATACCGCATCAACCCGCTGGATTTCAGACAGGAGTGAAGGATAAACCCTTCATCCCTTCTTTTGTTGATTCTAGCCGCGTTTGCCCGATCCTGCCTTTTTTCCTGTAGGAAAAACCCTTCATCACGCCCCGAAAATCGCGTTTCAAAAACAGTTGCAAAAAACGATATATACTCAATGATATCATTTCATTATGATAATTTCATTCGTCGTGGTACGGCCCTTGCTCTCATACAGGTCTGATTTGGGAAGGCAGATGCGAGGAGGGGAACAAGGTGAGAGTTCTGATTGCCGACGACGATGCTGGTTTGCGTGAGATTCTGAAGATCTTCATGGCGCGGATGGGCCACGTTGCCATTGCGGTCGAAAATGGCGTCAAGGCCTTGAATCAGCTAGAAAAATCACCCTATGACATCCTCATCACCGACGGTGACATGCCGGAGATGACGGGCTTTGAACTCTGCCGGGTCGTAAAAGACCGGTTCCCCCACCTCTTTGTTATCGGACTGACCGGATCTTCCAGAGTACGCGATTTCGATAAGGCCGGAGCACATACCCGGTACCAGAAGCCGGTGCAGTTCAGCGAGCTGCATCTGGCCATCGAAAACCACTTCGGGGCAAAAAGGGCTGTAGCCGGATAGCAGCCGAATGCCCCGGAAAGACATTATGCGGACGGATACCTCCCCTGGGGAATTCTCTCCCTCCCCCCCCCATTTTTCCCCAGGGGAGCATCTTTTACAAAATTCTTATCGGAGGAGGGGACGCTGGCACCGAGGTCCTGATGTGGCGGCCTGTCCCGGAGTGTGTACCATGGCAATTGCTGGAAAAAAATTATCGGTCTTCGAAGGGCGTATGAGATCAGTCATTACCATTAACGTTTCGGCCGGGCATGGCGGATCCATCAAGCCTTCGGCCGGGGTGGCCATAGGATATGGCCTGAGCAAGATGTTCGCCATTACACCCCGTTGGGGCTATGCCATAGAGGATGTCGTGGTGGATGGCGTCTCCGTGGGACCCGTGAGCATTTACATGTTCTCGAATTTGACGGAGAATCATAGGATCAGCGTAACGTTCAGAAAAGAAAAGCCGGCAGGGACGCCGCTGCATGTTTAAGGGAGGACGAATGATGCTTTTAAGGCTGAGAAACCCGCTGCTTGCTTTGATGGTCATCCTCCAACTGCTCACTTTTCTGACCGCCCCCGCCACGGCGGGCATGGTGGGAGCCCTGTCATCGAATCCCGATGGGGGCAAGATCAAGGGAGAGGATCTGGGCCGGATCCAGCGGGCTCTCGAGACACAGATCGTGAAGTCGCAGCTCGAGGCTTACGGGCTCACCGCCGAAGAAACCCGGGAGCGCCTGCGGGACCTTTCCGACGAGCAGATCCACCTGATGGCCCAGGCATCGGACCGGGTTCTGGCCGGCGGGGACGGCGGCGGAGTCGTCGTGGCGGTCCTGATCATCATCCTTCTCGTCCTGCTTATCCTTTACGTCCAGAACAAAAAAATCGTCGTTAAATAAATGCTTTTGATTGCGGCTGCGTGATGTGTTCGCCGGGGAACAACCGGTGAAGAATAATGCAAGGAGGGAAGAATAGATGAAGAAATTACTTGCGGGCATCATCGTACTCATGCTGGTGACGGGCATTGCCTGGGCCCAGGACCGGGGCAGCGCCGCCGAGGCAAAAGCCCTTTTGGACAAGGCCGTTGCGTATTACAAGGCCAACGGGCAGCCGAAGGCCTTCGCCGCCTTCAATGACGCGAAGGGCGCCTTCGTCAACAAGGATCTCTACATCTTCGCCCTGGACATGAATGGCAAGATCCTGGCCCACGGCGCCAATGCATCCTTGATCGGCAGGGATATGATGGGTGCGAAGGACGCCGACGGGAAGCTTTTCATGAAAGAGATGGTCGGCGTGGCGAAGGACAAGGGGAAGGGTTCCGTCGACTACAAGTGGGAAAACCCCAAAACCAAGAAGGTGGAGGCAAAGTCCTCGTATGTCGAGAAGGTCGACGGCGTGGTCCTGGGATGCGGCTACTACAAGTAGCGCAAGAGTAACAAACGGAACAGGAGGCCTTCTCGAGTGGGGCCCTCCTTGATCCGGCAGGCTGCAGAAAGGCCGTCCATCATGGAGATGGACGGCCTTTTTTCTGAAAAGTCTCTGTCATTTCATGACCGCTTTTTTCAGGGTAACCAGCGCCGCCTGATTGTCGCTGGTGGCCATGACCAGCCGGACGGGAGATTTTTCCGTGCTCATCGTCCCGTATATCTGCTTGATGTTTATTTCCTTGGCCGCCAGCAGGCTTGTCACGGATTTCAGCGCCCCGGGCTTGTTTTCGAGAACCATCAGGATTTCCTCCCTCTCCTCGAGGGCTGAAAACCCCTTCTGCTTCAACAGGTCCGTGGCCCGGCGGGTATCGTCAACGACCAGCATGATGCGGGCCTTGTCGGTCCCTGTCATTTCATAGCCGGCGACCGCTTCGATGTTGATCCCCCGATCCGCCAGGTAATCGGCCACCCTGTTCAACACGCCGATCTCATGATTCACCGTCACGTAGATCTGTCTTACCAGCGCCGCTTTCTTCAACATTTCAGCACCTCCTTGGATAGGGGCGGACCGCACCCGCTTGATGGTGTTTCAGGATATTTCGGACAGGCCGCATCAGAACCAAAGAATAAGTCCCCGGTTCACAGCCGCAAACCGGATCGGTTGACAACAGGCAATCAGAGGATCAACGCGGCGTCGCAGGAAGCGCAACGAGATCGGGATGAACAGCCGCGGCAGGGTCGGATGGGATCTATGAATTTGATATTGGAAAATCGCCCGGATGTCAACGGGTATCTCCGGCGTGAGAGAGGGCAGGCAGACGCACAGATCCTGCCGGCAGGGAAAAACCGGCAGCCGGAAACCCTGCACCAGCTGCTCAAGGTCGAGCGGGTGCTGGACTCTCGGGGACGCCTCCCCGCTCGATCCCGGGGTAGAACTCACCCGTTCGCGGGTTGATGTAGCCGCTTCCGCTGCGGGGGTAGAATTCCCCGGTGTGCGGGTTGAAGACCCCGTGGCCCTGGGAGGGATAGAACTGCCCCGTCTTCGGGTTCATGGCACCGCGATACTCGGGAAGGGATGGGACGGCCGGCATAGGCGCGGGGACAGGTTTATACACCTCCGGCTTGGGCTTTTGGGGTATCGTCGAAGGCGGGGACTTTAATATCCCTGGCGGAGGCTTCGGGGAAAGATCCCTGGGTGCTTGCCCCACCTGGGCTGCAGCCCCTCCCGCAAGAAAGACCAGCGCCAGTGAAATGGCGGCGCTCCTGTGAAAATTGCTTCGTTTCATTTTATTATTATGGTCCCCTACAATCCAATTGTAAAGGAACACCGCCTCGACTGGCGTCAAAAAATGGGCATACTCTGCCCCCAAATCACCGGTTTTGCAGTTGAGTGTACCAAGCAGGATATCGATTTCATCCGCGGCCCCTCCCATTTTATGCCTGTTATACAAGAGGTTGGCTCAAGGGATCGCCGGGACCCGCTGCTTTTCCCAAAAAAGGCATATGTATTGCATGTCTATCCGATAAGTATCTTTTGGGAGATGCATGACATGAGATTTCTGGATGCCTTCCGGCGAAAAATACCTCGGCGCGGCGGGTTCAACAATGCGGTGGCGAGAGAGTGCAGCCAGCCCTGGTCGGGCGGCGACGGCATCGACATGAAGCACGCCGTCGTCATCAATGCCCGGAACTGGCGGAAGGGGCTGCCCGCCGAATATGCCTACCTCTCGAGCCTGCACGGTCTGCGAAGCCACGACTGGTTCATCGAGTCTCAGGAAATCAGGCATGCCAACGACCGCAGCTATGAGATCTGGATCATCAAAACCAGCGAGGGGGCCCGGCTGAGATACTATTTCGACGTCACGAGCTTCCACGGCTAGACCGGCTTTCCGTCACTTCCCCCACTTCCTTTCGCAGCCGCTCTGCGGCCTTGCCATGCGGTCTGCGGCCCTTTCTTTTTCGCTTAACACATGGCACTCATCATTTCTTCACTCAGGCACTCCCGCACTTCTTCATCCCTTCCTAACTTCTTGCGCAGCCGCTCCGCGGCCTTGTCTCGCGGCTTGCGGATTTTTTATCCCGAATCCTGTCTTTACATGTCCCTGACCTTTTCTTTCTTCAGTATTAGGTATTACCTAATATTATCCTAATTATCTACTAGTATTGCCTTTATGCGGAAATGGGAGCATCCTGTCTCCAAAGAATTCCCTTGGAGTGCTCCTTTCCGCATCTCAGACCAGGGAAACGCATCGGCAGCAACGGCAAGGCGGACAGATCGAGGCGATCGAGGCGAGCCGCCATGCCGGGGCGAGGCAGTCAACGCAGGATATCCGGATCGCATCCGGACGCGTGGGAGATCAGGCGGGCTTTTCACGAAAGGAGGGCTTTTTATGAAAAGAAAAACCGTAAAAAAAATGGACACCGGCGGAAGCGGCAAGGCCTCAAAGGCAAAGCGGGGGAGCTCGGACGAGCCCCGCGATTCCACTTACCTGCTGCACAGCATCATTCAGGGCTTTTCCATTCCCGCCTTCGTCATCGGCAAGGACCACAAAATCCTCTACTGGAACCGGGCCCTCGAGCAGTTGAGCAAGATCCCGATGAGCAAAGTGGTCGGGACCAATCAGCAGTGGAGGGCTTTCTATGCAGAGCCCAGGCCCTGCATGGCGGACCTGCTGGTCGACGGTGCGGCGGACAGGGTCCCGAAATGGTACGAGGGCAAGTACAGCAAATCGGATCTCCTGGATGAAGCGTTCGAGGCCACCGATTTCTTCCCCGCTCTGGGCGAGAAAGGGGTCTGGCTGCGTTTCACGGGTGCGGCGATCCGGGATTCACGCGGAGAGCTCATCGGCGCCATCGAAACTTTGGAAGACATCACGGACCGCAAGATAGCGGAATTGACGCAGCGCGAAAGCGAGCAGCAGCTCTTCAGCGTCATCGAAGGCTCGCCCATCCCGACCTTCGTGATCGGTCTGGACCACAAGGTGATTTTCTGGAACCGGGCCCTCGAAAAACTGAGCCGACTTCCGGCCGAGGAAATGATCGGCACCAACGGGCACTGGAAGGCCTTCTATGCCAAGGAGCGGCCCTGCCTGTCGGATCTGCTCGTCGATCAGACCCTGGAGACCATACCGGAATGGTACGGCGGAGTGGCCAAGTCGAAGCTGCTGGAGGACACTTACGAGGCGGAAGGCTTCTTCCCCGACCTGGGGGAGGGCGGCCGATGGCTGCGCTTCACCGTCTCGCCCATCCGCAGCTCCCGGGGGGCGCTGGTCGGCGCAATCGAGACCCTGGAAGACATCACCGAACGCAAGGAGACGGAGCAGAAGGTCATCGACAGCGAGAGGACGCTCCACAGCATCGTCCAGGGGTTCTCCATTCCCGCCTTCGTCATCGCCAAGGACCACAAGATCATCTACTGGAACCGGGCCCTGGAGAAACTGACCAACCTGAAGGCAAAGGACATGGTCGGGACCAATCAGCAGTGGAGGGCCTTCTACGGGAAGGAGAGGCCCTGCATGGCCGACCTCCTCGTGGACCGCTCTGCGGACAAGGTTCCCAGGTGGTACTCGGGAAAATACCGCAAATCCGATCTCATCGAGGAGGCCTACGAGGCGACTGATTTCTTCCCCGACCTGGGGAAAGGCGGGCGCTGGCTGCGTTTCACGGCCGCCGTCATCCGGGATTCACGAGGGGAACTCGTCGGGGCCGTCGAGACACTCGAGGACATCACGGAGCAGAAGCTGGCCGAGAACGCCTTGAAGAAAAGCACGGACCGCAAGAGCGGCAAGCCGTCCTAGACGGGCCTGCCGCAGGCCCGCAGATCCATTGACCGGGATCCCCACTATGGCTGAAAGGAAGGAGGTCAGGCCATGAGACCACATGCATCAAAGCTCATCGAGGTTGTCGAACAGAATGCCAAGGCCATCGCCCAGCAGTGGTATAAGAATATAAAGATCAACCCCAAGACGCCGGCATATCACACCATGCCGGAAGAAAAGGCCATGGAGCAGGCGCTGAGCTTCTATGACAACTTCCGGAAGCTCTTCGCAACGGAAAAACCCTTCGAGGACGCCTTCACCCTGTTTTCCAAGTACGCCGACGCCTGCTACAGGGACCACATCCCCCTGCCCCAGGTCATCTACGCGCTCATCCTGATGAGGCGCCACATGTGGCTGTATGCCGAGTACCAGGCCGTCTTCGAAACGGCCGTCGACCAGCGCCACGCCCTGGAAAGCCAGAGCCGCATGATCCTCATGTTCGACTACGCCGAGTTCGTGATCATCGACCGGTACAACGATCTGATCCGGAAGGAAGTCGAAGAGAAGTGCAAGGCTTTGAAGATCAAGAGCCCCTTTCTCTCGCTGTTTGGCGGTGAGAAGTCGAAGTAGCACAGGGGGATCCGCAACGCCCGTCAGGTGTGCAACGACAGGCCCCTTCGGCCGGTGAACGGCCGAAGGGGATGAAACGACGTTTTCACATGACATGTGACGCATCTGCGCATGCCACTTCTTCACTCAGGCACGTCTTCATCACTCAGCACTTCTTTCACTGCCGCGAAGCGGCAAGCCCCATGACCTTTATGTCCTTTGCCCCGACTGAAATGTCGTCCTCATAATCCCCCGAAAAAACTGCCGCTTGCCTCGTTCACCCCCGCGAATGCGAATGCCTGGGGTCGGGTTCACGACGAAGAAGTCGTGATCCGCCTTGGCGCAATCTGCTGCTTTTTTCCGTAATATGAATCAATGCGGGTGTTTAGCCGCAAATTCAGACGGCAAGGACAACTGGCATTTCTTTTGCGATAGGGAGAAGCCTGTCTCCGGTTGCCGCTCCCCAGGGATTTAGCCAATTGCTCTGCAACCTCCCCTGTCGCAGTCTTGAATGACCCGCAAGTAGCCCCTTACCACACCGATGCAGCATGGCGGGGGCCGATGGGAATAGCCAGTCCACACCGGGGCATCGAGTCCCCTTTATGAAATGAGTACAAAAGGCAACGTCAATAACGGCAAATAAATCAAGGAGGTCAGCTCATGGAAATCAAGTCATTGACAGAGCAGGAGAAAAGAGCATTGGCAGAGATATCAAAGGGGATTTACGGGGAAGAGCTGACCCTTATCATGTTGCCGGAACTCAAGGAATACCTCAACGGCAAGACGAAAAGGGAACCCTTTGCCGAGATGATACATCACGATCAGGCAAAGACTTGATCAGGATGGATCCTTAAAGCATCCCGAACATGGACTTAATAAAAAGGCCGTCCTCCAATGAAAGGACGGCCTTTTTCTATTCCCCTGCTACAATTTCACTTTGCCACTTTTGTCACTCATGCCACTTCTTTCCGGCTCATACTTTTTTCGTAGGTTTCCCTACTACTTTCACGCCGCTGAAATCATACTTTACTTTTCCCGGGGCTGTGCCTATAAGCCCTACAGGGGAGGGGCCCCCGATTCATAAGGAAAACCAAGAGGTTTCCATGAAGCTCAGCGGAAGAACAAAATGGGCCATAGCAACCGTTGCCATCCCGATCCTGGCCTTTGCTCTGCTCTACGTTTACGCGACCCTGCCCGAGGAGAAGGAAATCCCGCCCCCTGCAACGGGCGAGGTCCGCACCGTGCCCCCCTCCTGGATCGACAAGACCCTTTCGGCCTATTACGAGTGGAAGACCGATGAACCCATCGTTGCGATCATCCGCCAGGACGTTCAAGCCCAGATCGGGGCCATCTCGCCGGACGGGCAGTTTATTGCAACCGGGGGAAGCATCATCCGCGACGTGGCGATCTCGAACATTGCCGAAAGGAGGATCGTCCGGAAGTTCGTGATCGGCTCGGGCGACGTGGCTGCCATCGACTTCAGCCCCGACGGACGGTACCTGGCGACGGGCCGGGGTTTCATGGCAAATATTCACCATAACGAGTCAGTCAATATCTGGGATGCCCAGAGTGGCAGGCTGATTCGCAACCTTCCGGGACCTGCTGGGCCTGAAATGAGTCTAAATAACGTTACCGCCCTGGCCTTCAGCCCCGACGGTCGTACCCTAGCCGTCGGCTATGTGACACAGAAGGAAGGGGATTCCGTGTATTTGTTCGATGTCGAAACGGGCAAGCGCCTTCGTGTCATTCATCCTTCGGGCCTTGCGCACCGGTATCTCGTTTTCCTAGACGGGGGAAAGTACTTGGGATACGACGACGACGGGTTCAATATCCACGAGGTCAGGACGGGCAAACGCGTGCAGAAGATAGGCGAACCGGGTGTCTATGCCCTGAGCCCCGACAGTCGACACCTTGCCGTGAGGCCAGATTACGAACAGAATCTCAAAATCCTCGACCGCCACACCGGCCGGGAGGTCAAGGTCCTGCAAACCGGGAAAGGGTATTACCGGGTGCTCGCCTACAGCCCCGACGGCCGGTACCTTGCCGTGCACAGCGATGACGGCCTCTTGATCTGGGACCTGTCGGCCGGGAAAGTCGTCAGGCAGCTGAAAGGCCACCCGGACTTTGTAGGCCACTGGATCGGCTTCGATGCCGGGGGAAAATATTTTGCGGCTGTGTGCAACAAATACGTCGTGGTGTGGGATTTCAAAAAGCTGATCTCGGCGGGACCGACACCATAAGGAGGAGAGATGCCTTCCAGGGCTGAGTACGCACTCTTCGGCGCCAGCGCCTATGATACGCCGCAGGAAGCGCCCAGGCGCGATCTCCCGGGCTCCTGGAAACGGATCAACTGGTGGATTCATCCACGTTATCTGGATGATCCGATAACAGGCTTCCAGGCTAACGTCTACCACAACGAGTCGACGAAGGAAGTTGTGATCGCCTTTGGCGGGACCCGCCTGACCGATGTGGGAGACCTGTCGGCAAACTTTGCAATCAGCAACAATCAATTACCGCATCAATTTTATAATGCTCGATACTTGTATCGAGAGGTGGATAGCATCTTCGGAAAAATTCGCAAGCAAGCGAAGTTTTCCTTTGCCGGCCACTCTCTTGGCGGCGCGTTGGCGCAGTACATGGCTATTGATGAGAAAGGCTGCCCTGCCGTAACCTTTGGCGCGCCGGGTATCCTCGACGCGCTGGGATCCCTGGCAGGCTTGTACGATCCGTTGTACCCTTACCCCGTCGTGAACCATGTCGCCACGGGCGATCCGATTGGAACGTGGGGGCGACACCTCGGAATCACGGAGCATTACGCTCTGGATTTAACTGATTTCATCATGTGTACCGCCCTACCTTTCATGATGCGCAGGATGATCACTGGCACTCTGCTAGCGTCTCGTGGTCATTCCGTTGAGCGCTATCTCGGCGCGTTCAACCGCCCCGGCTCAACAGTAAAGCCTGCAGGGACACGGACATACATAAATGGAAAAAGTTACGACGTATTGAAAATTTTTAACGAAGCGGGAGTAGCAAGAAAAGAATACTACTGAGCAAGTTCAAGTTCCGCAATAACAAAAAGCCCCGCGAAATGCGGGGCTTTTTGTTGCCCGGCCCCTTCACCGTGTCTCCTCATAGAAATGTCACCCTCACCCCTGCCCACTCCCCTCAAGGGAGAGGGAGACTATAAGGAAGATAGGGTCATCAGAGAGAGGAAGATTCCGGCTCCAATGGCTGAAATATTGCATGGTTAGTCCGAGACCGTGAAGCGGTTGAGGCTGTGCACGGATTTGATCCCACATGAGGAGCAGCGGTATCGGATATGGACGTCAAGTACATCAACCCTTTCCTGAACGGCACCCTCGAGGTCTTGAAAAAGATGGCCTTTCTGGATGCCGTGCCGGGGAAAGCCTCTGTGAAAAAGGACGAGACGGCCTCGGGGGATGTCTCCGGCATCATCGGGATCACGGGCGACGCCGTCGGGTCCCTGGCGCTGAGCTTCTCCGAGAAATGCATCTGTAAGATCGTTTCCAACATGCTGGGCGAAGAACATCACGAGGTGACGAAAGACATCATCGATGCCGTGGGCGAGTTGACCAACATGATTTCCGGCGCCTCGCGGACCCAGCTCGAGAAGATGGGAATGGCCGTCTATGCCGCCATTCCCACCGTTGTGCACGGCCATGAACACACGATCACCCACATCCTGAAAAGTCCGAGCATCGTGATCCCCTTTTCGACTGCGGCAGGACCGTTCTTTGTCGATGTCTGCATCAAGACAACGGAGGCAGCCGAAAAATCCGCCGTTCAATATGGTGTTGTCGGCACCCGGACCACGCCGGATTCAAGACCTTCCCCCCCGCCGGCGGCTCAGCCACCAAAGCAGGCAAGTCCCGTAGCCGGGTCGCCCGCCGCCCCCCGGATCGACATCCGCCCGGATGCGCAGGGAGGCTCCGGGAAGCCCGTCAATTTCGAGGAGGTGAAGGCCGGGGCGGCCGGCAAGCTGGAAATCCTTCGGGCCAGGCTCAAGGAGACAATGGGCAAGCGGGAGGACATCCAGAACGAGCTGAACACGAAGCCCTTCATGGACGTGACGAGACGGCAGCGTCTGAAGAAGGAGGTTGTCTTCTATGACGGGAAGATCAAGCAGATCAAACTGGACATCATGGGGCTCGAAATGGTCTCCAAGATGTCCCTGGACGACATCGAAAACCCGAAGATCCAGAAGCACTACCAGAACTACGACAACAAGCGGAAAAGCTGATTGCCCACGGTCCTGACGTTCACTCGTCGGCCGAATATTCCTTTCCTGCTTGCCTGAAATTCTCCGGGATCCGGCATACCCGGTGGCTGCTGTTCGCGAACACGATCTCGTTGGTTCCCTCGGCGTGCAGCTCCATCGTCGCTTCATTGTAGAATTTGAAGCTCAGCTCCGTGCTGGCGCCCCGCATGTTCTGGATCTGCATGTGCACCAGGACCTTGTCATAGAGGAAAAAATCCTTCTTGTACTCGCACTGGGCATTTTTCGTAATGAGCACAAGCCCGTCCCTGATGGATTCCAGGCCGCCCGGCACGCACTCTTTCACCCAGAGATCCCGAGTGATCCCCTGAAGCGTGAAAAACTGGACGAAATACATGTGCCGCAGCAGGTTGGTGTCCCCGATCGTAACCGTTGTCCGGTATTCGTAGATTTTTCCCATCCGTGGTCTCCTCGGTATTTCAATGTCGCTCTAATGAACAGCCCTGCAGGGTCATTGCGAGCGAAGCGAAGCAATCTCAATGGATTAAAATTCCTCGCACCAAGGTGCCAGGAATTTAGAAACTTAAGGAATGGGTTTATCTGTTATTTTGCTCGCTTACCCCGCAGCAAGCTGCGGGGAATGCGCGTGCAATCGTTTTCAAGGGATTGCTTCGTCGCTGGCGCTCCTCGCAATGACGGATCGACGATGTTTCTTCCATCGATAACCCCGTCCACAGGGGTCCGTGGCTCGTAATGATAAAAGAGAGGCATCAAAATACCGCAATCATGTCTATATCGCAAGCCCGCCGGGCGGGCCTGCACTCTTCACCAGTCAGTTGCTTGCGGCTTGAGGCTTCGTCCCTGGAGCCTGAACCCTTGACCCTCTCGTTCGAGCACTCTTATTCGACCGGGCGCAGGGTCGACGGGTCGCGTACCGCTTTCCACCGGTGATTCTGCACTCGCGGCCCCTCTGTTGACGTGATCGTGCCGGTGATGGAGTTCCCGCGGATCGTCCCGGCAAATTCCTGTGTTATTTTCCGGCCGCCCTCGTCCTGCTCGACCCGGAACGTGATCCGGTCTCCTGTGAGTTTCGCATCCGCCAGGGTCGATGGATGATCCCCCCGGGTGAGAGTGCCCCTGATCTGCTGATATTTCTGCTCCATCTTCAGCACGAAGCCGGCCTGAGGGCTCCCGGGCATACTCCAGGTCCAGGTCCCCGCCGCATTGGCAGGAATCAGCCAGAAATGGACCTGTCGAGACCCGACGCGGGTCGAAAGATCCGGCCTCCAATCCCCCAGGTCAAATGCATGGGAAACCAGGCGGCTTCCGGGCCTCATCTCGCTCAGAAACTTGGGGCGAAGCCGAATGTTCACATTGGTGAAGAGATAAATCAGCATCACCGTCGCTTCGCGGATGTCGGTCTCGAAGAAATCCTGCCTCACGAACCGCACCCGGTCCTCGACGCCGGCAGCCCTCGCATTCGATTCGCTTGCCGCGATGAGCTCCGCGTCCATGTCGACTCCCACCCCACGGCAGCCCGTCTTCTTCGCCGCCTCGATCACGAGCCTTCCGTCTCCACAGCCCAGATCGTAGACCACATCGCTCGCCTTTACGTCGGCGAGGCGAATCATTTCGTTTACGACTTCGTGCGGCGTCGACACGTAGGGGACATCGGCAAAGGTCTGTTTGCCAAGGTACAGCCCATCCCACAGGAAAGCGGTGTCTTCCGGCGCGGCAAGATCGGATCGGCTTCCGGGTAAGGTTGCCAGAAGTGCAAGGACTGCAAGGCCGATCAAGGCGATGGGAACCCAGGATCTTTTCATGCCCTTCCCTCTGCGAAAATCTGCACGGACAGGTAGCTCTGGCCCTGCCCGTTTTCTCCTCCACCGGTCACTTTTCCCCCTGCCGCCTGCTAGTGCCACAGAAGATCCGAATGCACATACCCCGATTCGATCGGGAGCAGGGTCGACGGGTCGCGTACCGCTTTCCACCTGTGGTTCTGCACCCGCTGTCCCCCTGTTGACTTGATCGTGCCGGTGATGGAGTTCCCGCGGATCGTCCCGGCGTATTCCCGGGCAATTTTCCGGCCGCCCGCTTCCTGCTCGATCCGGAACGTGATCCGGTCCCCGGTGAGCTTCGCATCCGTCAGGGCCGACTGATGATCCCCCTGGGTGAGAGTGCCCCGGATCTGCTGGTATCGCTGCTCCAGCTTCAGCGTGAAGGCCGTCCTGCGGTCACCCGGTGAGCGCCATGTCCAGGTCCCCGTTGCATTGGCGGGGATGACCCAGTAGTAGACGCGCTGGGCCCGGACACTCGCAGAGTTGTCCGGCTTCCAGTCGCCCATGTCAAAGGCGTGGGAAACCAGGCGGCTCCCGGGCTTCATCTCGCTGAGGAACTTGCCGCGGAGCCTGATGTTCACGTCGGGAAACAGGTAGATCAGCATCACCGTGGCTTCCCGGATGTCGCTCGCGAAGAAATTCTGCTCGATGAACCGCACCCGGTCTTCCACGCCGGCTGCCCTCGCATTCACCCGGCTCTCCTTGATGCGTTCCGGGTCGATGTCGATGCCCACCCCGCGGCATCCCGTTTTCTTCACCGCCGCGATGACCAGTCTGCCGTCCCCGCAGCCGAGATCGTACACCACGTCGTCGCTTTTCACATCGGCGAGGCGCACCATCTCGTCCACGATCGTGTGGGGCGTCGACACATAGGGAACATCGGGAGAGGCGCCCAAGGCAAGCTGCCGGCCGTCCCAAGACACAGAATCATGATTCCGCGGGTGGAACCACCCGGTTTCGTCGCCCTGCGCCGGCATGATAAGGGCAAAAAGGATGAAGGAGGTGAAAACGACAGCAACGAGAGATTTCTTCATGACCCCTCCCTTTTCCGGGTCGCTCCCCCTGCCAGGATCTTCGGTCGAAGGGCCGGACCCTTCTTTTCTGGTATCAAAAATACAGCCGAAAGACAAGATATTGACCCTGACGCGCAGTGGCCAATGACAACAGATTTGCGGTTCAGGCAATCGCTATACGAAGGGGGGCATTTTTACCCATACACTCGTGCACTTAGACCCATCCTTCCCATGCCGCCGGGCATAATATTCCCCGGGTCTTTTCTCAAAATAATTCTTGACAAGTTTCCCATATATGTATATCCTCCAAAAATTACGTTATATTGTGCTGCTGGAGATCCGGATATATTTTAGTATTTGGTTCGATGGCTCCCCCGTTTGATTCAGTCCATCAGATGCGGGGAGTTTTCTTTTCGGCAAGATAACCACAACACACCAACTGCAGGGAAGGACACATGAAAAGCGACATCAAGAAGGTCAGGAACATCGGGATCAGCGCCCACATCGACTCCGGCAAGACGACCCTGTCGGAACGCATCCTCTTCTACACCAAACGCATCCACGCCATTCACGATGTCAAGGGCAAAGACGGCGTCGGCGCCACGATGGACTCCATGGAGCTCGAAAAGGAGCGCGGGATCACGATTGCCTCCGCGGCCACCTTCTGCGAGTGGCTCGGCCACGAGATCAACATCATCGACACCCCCGGGCACGTCGACTTCACCATCGAGGTGGAGCGCTCCCTGAGGGTTCTCGACGGTGCCGTCCTGGTGCTCTGCTCCGTCGGCGGCGTCCAGTCCCAGTCGATCACCGTGGACCAGCAGATGAAGCGCTACAAGGTGCCCTGCATCGCCTTTATCAACAAGTGCGACCGCAGCGGGGCCGACCCGTCCCGCGTGACCGCCCAGCTCAGATCGAAGCTCGGCCACAATGCCGTCGCCATGCAGATCCCCATCGGCCTGGAGATGGATTTCCAGGGCGTCATCGACCTGGTCGCTATGAAGGCCCTGTACTTTGACGGTGAAAACGGCGAAACGGTCCGCACCGAGGACATCCCCGCCGAGTATCGCGACGAGGCGGCAGCCAAGCGGCTGGAGCTCATCGAGTCGGCATCCATGTTCTCCGACGAGTTGATGGAGGCGGCCCTGGAGGAGCGCGAAATTCCCCAGGAGATGCTGATCTCGGCCCTGCGCGCCGGAACGATCCGCCGCGAGCTCACGCCAGTCTTCATCGGCTCGGCCTACAAGAATAAAGCCGTGCAGCCCCTCCTCGATGCCGTGAACGCGCTGCTGCCCTGCCCCTCGGACGTGGAGAACACGGCCCTGGACACGGACAACAACGAAGCGCCCGTCACGCTGGAAAGCGACCCGGACAAGCCGGTCGTTGCGCTGGCCTTCAAGCTCGAGGACGGCCACTACGGGCAGCTGACCTACATCCGCGTCTACCAGGGCTCCATCGGCAAAGGCTCGACCATCGTCAACGTGCGCACGGGCAAGAAGGTCAAGGTCGGCCGCGTGGTGCGCATGCACGCCGACCAGATGGAGGACATCGAGGCTGTATCGGCCGGCTACATCGGCGCCCTGTTCGGAATCGAGTGCGCCTCCGGCGACACCTTCGTCTCCCCGGGCGTCAACCTCACCATGACCTCCATGTATGTCCCCGAGCCGGTCATTTCGCTGGCGATCGTGCCCAAGGACAACAAGTCGCAGATCAACATGTCCAAGGCCCTCAACCGCTTCACCAAGGAGGACCCCACCTTCCGGTGCCACGTCGATGCCGAGACCAACGAGACCATCATCGAGGGCATGGGCGAGCTGCACCTCGAAGTCTACGTGGAGCGCATGAAGCGCGAGTATGCGGCGGAGGTGACAACCGGAAACCCGAGAGTGGCCTACCGGGAGACCATCACGCAGCGCGCCGAGTTCAATTACACCCACAGGAAGCAGACGGGCGGCTCCGGCCAGTACGGCCGGGTGGCCGGCTGGATCGAGCCGGTCGCCGACGAGGATTTCGTGTTCGAGAACAAGGTGACCGGCGGCTCAATCCCGACCCAGTTCATCGCGGCCTGCGAAAAGGGCTTCCGGGCGTGCCTGGCCAAGGGGCCCAAGATGGAGTTCCCTGTCACGGGGGTCAAGATCGTCATCAACGACGGCGCCTCCCACACGGTGGACTCGTCGGACATCGCCTTCCAGCAAGCGGCCCGCGGCGCCTTCCGGGAGGGATACGCCAAAGCCAAGCCCGTCATCCACGAGCCCGTCATGAAGGTCGTTGTGGAGACGCCCACCGAGTTCCAGGGCCCGGTCATCGGGCTGCTGAACCAGCGCCGCGGCATGATCGTCGGCGCCCAGGACGAGGGCCCCATGTCGGTCATCGAGGCCCACGTGCCTCTGGCGGAGATGTTCGGGTTCTCGACAGCCCTGAGATCCTCCACGCAGGGCAAGGCGCAGTTCACGATGGAATTTGCCATGTACAAGCTCGTGCCGCAGTCCATTTCCGAGAAAATCGCCGAGGAAGTGGCGGCGCGAAAGAAAAACGCGGCCTAAAGAGAACCTTACCTCTGTTCTCCTCCCCTGGCGGGAGGAGGAAGTGAGGAGGGGGAATACTCCCCTTCCTTTTTTGCGAGGTTCAAAGTGAGGGTGCAAAGAGGATGTTGTCATTGCGAGTCGAGCTTGCGTGACGCGGCAATCTTCCTCAATCCGATCTGGAAGATTGTCACGTCGTTTCGCTCCTCGCAATGACTAGTACGTAAAACCGGCCATGCAGACACAGCGAACCGAAAACGTAATTCATCTCAGGGACAGGAATATCGACATGTTTAAAAAAGATTTGATCCTTCGCAACCCGCTGCGGTCTTTCGGCCGGGGGGGTGAAGAGATTCTGACGGCCGGCAGTTTCGGTGCGGTGCTGGCCCCCGCCGGGGTCGGGAAGACGGCATTTCTCGTGCAGCTCGCCCTGAATGCCATGCTGCAGGAAAAAAACGTCCTGCACATCAGCCTCGATGAGCCCGTCACGAAGGTCAGCCTCTGGTACGAAAAGCTCTTCCAGGACCTTGCCGACCAGTCCAAGTGGACCAAGCTGGACGGGGTTCTCGAAGACCTCCTGCCTCACCGGTTCATCATGACCTTCAAGGTCGAGGGGTTCACCGTGCCAAAGCTGGAGGAGCGGTTGACGGACCTGACGGCCCAGAACATCTTCCACCCGGAGATGGTCCTCATCGACGGGTTCCCCTTCGGAGAGGCCGCCCGGGAGCGCCTGATGGCATTGAAACTGCTCGCCGGCAAGCTCGGGGTCCATGTCTGGTTCACCGTGCACACCCACCGTCACGAGAAACCGACGGCGGAAGGTCTGCCGCCGGCCCTTGCCGAGGCAAGCGATCTATTCGACGTGATTCTGCAGCTCGAGCCCAAGGGCGCGGATATCGCGATTGAGCCCCTGCGGGGCCTCGCGACCGATACCACCGGGGGCCGCCTGCGCCTGGACCCTGCGACAATGCTGATCCGGGGCGAAGGCTGACGCAAAACGCGCTGCCTTGAGCCATCCCCGGGCTTTTCGCGGCAGCCTCTTCATCACGGGGACTGCAATGCAAATAAGGAAGGAACATGAAGAAAGAAGATGCAATTCTGTTCAGCGGCGGCATCAAAGGGGCCGAGGCTGAATTCGGGGCCAATGCCGAGCGGTTGGGCATCGAGGAGGTGAACTTCACCTTCGAGGGGCACAATATCGACCGCCGTCGGGGCCTGCGCGTGTTGAATCACGAGGAACTGAAGAACGGCGACGTCAGCCTGGAATACGTATCGAAGCTGATGAACCGAAGCTACACCACCAGCCCGACCATCCGGAAGGTCCTGCAGAGCATCTGGTACCAGATCAACAAGGGGCAGGAGATCTACGTGATCGGGGAGATCCTGGCCGACAAGACCGTCAAGGGCGGCACGGGCTGGGGCGCCGAGTTCGCCAAGCTGTGCAACAAGCCCCTGTTCGTCTTCGATCAGAAGCGCAACGCCTGGTTCAAGTGGAACGGGCTGGACTGGGGCGAGTGCAAAGAACCCGTCATCACTCACCTGCACTTCACGGGAACGGGGACGCGCTTTCTGGAAGAAAACGGCAAGAAAGCCATCGCCGGGCTCTTCGAGCGAAGCTTCGCGTAGGCAGACATCCCATGAACCCCTGGCACACAAAGAGCCGCCTTCTCGACGAGGCGGCTTTTTCTTTTTTGAAGACCCGCCATACGATCGTCATCCCGGGAGTACAATGCGCGGGCGCAGGTCCTGCCCGGGATGTGTGAACGAACGATGCACACGGGGACGCATGATGCCATTCATTTCCTTGCCCGATCTTAAATCCCACTATGAGAAAGCCGGCAACGGGCAGACCGCCGTTGTTTGTGTGCACGGCAATATCGCTTCCTGGAGATGGTGGCTACCCTTGCTCGACAAGCCGCCTGCCGGGTGCACGGTCTATGCTCCCGACATGCGCGGCTTCGGCGATTCAGAGCGTCCCGGGGGCGGCTATGCCATTGAGCAGTTCGCAACAGATCTGGATGCCTTCGTCAGCAGGATGGGGCTGGACCGAATTCATCTCGTCGGGCATTCCTTGGGCGCCGCCGTGGCCCTTCAGTTTGCTGTGCAATGCCCCCACAAGGTGAAGAAGCTGCTGCTGGTGTCCCCTCCACCGGCGGAAGGCATGACCTGTTCAACCCAGGAGGATCATGCGGTATTCGGCCTGACCCTGCCCCATATCGCAGAAAACACCCATCTGCAATTCTTCTTCCGAAACGCCCATATGGACCGGGCCATCCTGTCTCATGTCCTGACCCGGATCACCCCCGGCATGGACCACGGGAGCAAACTCTTCTCAGACCTCGTCGATGACGCATCCCGCGTCTCCCGCGAAACGCTAAAGGGGGTCGTTCAATCGCTGGGAAGCTGGGCGGTCAAGGACAGGCTCCCTGCGTTGGGCATGCCGGTGCTGATTCTGTGGGGGGATAAGGATACGGTCGTGGATTGTGGACCCCTCGAGAGGATGGTGGGAGACCTCCCGCATGCGGAACTGGTCGTCTGGCAGGGGATCGGCCATGCACCGCAGCTGGAGCAGCCCGATCGTTTTCAGGCCCTGCTGACGGAATTCGTCTCCGAAAATGCGGCGACCGGAAAACCGTCACCGGCTCAAAGACTGTGGCAGTGGTCGAAAACATTGTGGAAAAGACAGGCAGGAAACCCCTGAAACCCGTCTCCATCTTGCTCTTCCACAACACATGACAATTCTTGACCGGTCACGGGTCACCGGTCAGCCGTCACTGCTGCTCAGCAGCCGGTTGCTGGGTATCCACGGCCTCCAAAGGGAACCGATACCCGGCCTTCACGTAGAGATCCCGGATCCGGATCAGGTCCGCCATCTTGTCGTCCCCGGGGACAATCTCTCCCAGCCAGCGGGTCGTCTTCGTTTCGTGGTCCATGTACCAGCAGATGATGGAGACCCCGGCGCCCCTGGCGATGTGCCAGAACCCGGTCTTGATGGTCCGTATTTTTTTGCGGGTTCCCTCGGGCACGATGGCCAGAAGAAACTCATCCCGCCCGTTGAAGACCTCCACCATCTGTCCCACAGCGCCCTGGGGGGCCCTGCGGTCGACCGGGATGCCGCCAAGGGCATGGAGCAAAATAGACAGGGGCCAGAAAAACGCCTCTTTCTTGATCATGATGTGGCCCGTCCGTTTGATGATCCGGAAGCCCGTGAAGGCCCGGACGGTGTCCGTGTTGGACGTGTGGGGAAAGCCGATGATCACGTGCTTGGCGGAAAAGTAGGGCGGGAGCGGCTCGAAGCGCCAACCCATCAGGAAGTAGAGCAGCCGCCCGGCAAGACTCAGCATGCTTTTCATGGGTGATCTTTACTACGGAAGACGGCAGGGGTCAATGGGCAGTGCCGGACGAGCGACTCTTTTTCGCCCCGCAGTCCGGAAATAGATTCATACAGATGCCGAAAGGACTCCCCCAGGCGGCGGAGCGGCCTGTCTTCCTTATCAACCCATTACCTAATCAACGAATCACTATACCCAGGGGGGCTAACGCCTGCCGAGCCGCCTGGCATTTGCCTTGGTGCGGGAGTAGATGGGCTTGACCGCCTCTTGGGCCAACAGGCCGGCGGAGTTGGGCAGCTGCGAGGCCGTAATAACCGACTCGGTCACGGTCCGGACGAGCTCGCCCTGCCGCTCGATGGACTGGCCGACGCTGCGGCTTGCGGCCAGCGAGATCATGGCCGTGGAGCCCATCAGCATCTGCGAGAATGCCTGAGCCCCAAGCTGACGGTTCATCGTCATCAAGAACTCGGCCATAGCCCGGGCCGATTCAGCGGCGGCCTCGATTTTTTCCCGGCCCATCAGGGCGAATTCGCTCTGGTCACTGGCGTTCGGAATGGGGCCGGCCACGGCCATGCGGCCTGCGCGGTGGCCGATGACCTCCGCCGAGGCCGCCATCATTTCACAGGTTTTCAATGCCACATCGGCCCAGACCGAGAACGGGTCGGCACTCAATGACAGGGGTTTGTCTTTTTCCATTTTTTCTTCCTCGTTACGAAGCGGGCATGCTGCCCACACGTTGTTCATCGGCAACGTGCAGTGTTTTCTTTAATGCCCCCCTCTCTCCCCCAGGGCAGAACAAAGGCCGCCCCATCTATGAGGACGGCCCTTTTACTTGATCGCAGCTCACGCTGCGGCGATAAGCCTTTCAGGATTCTTTTGCTTCCTTCTTTTTCTTTTTTTCCTTGCCTTCCGCCGGAGCCTTCTTGGCCTCCTTGTCCTTGCTCTTTTCCTTCTCTTTTTCTTTGCCGGCTTCCGGAGCCTTTCGGAGGGCCGCTGCCTGTTCCGCCTTTTCGGCCTTTATTTTCGCCAGTTCCGCAGTCCTCTGCTCGATCTTGGCAATGGCCTTCAGCCTGGCATCCGTGGCCTCGATGTTCGCGCGCAGGTTCTTGACGAGAGGATCTTTGTTGACCCTTGCAGGGTCGATCTTTTTTTCCGACAGGATAGCCAGGCGATTTTTCAGCTTTCGTTCGTACTGTTCCTTCCGCCGCAGTTGCGTCTGCTTCAGCTTTGATGCCATATTTCCATCCCTCTTCGTTTTACTTTTTTCATCCGGCAGCGGACAGGCGCCGCGGAGCTCTCTTTGCCCTGCCGATCCGATTGACGATTCAAGTACCTTTATCAGGGATTTTACCAAATTGCCACCACATTTCGGACGCCCCCCGCACCGCGATCTACTCCCCCGGAGGGGAGAGAAAACCCGGAAGGAATGGCTTTCCCGAGAGGGAATCTGTAAGGTGGCATCACCTCGGGGAGAGAGACCGGGTCGTTTTTTTCGAGATGCCCCCGGTATGTTATTTGCAGCCCTGTCGGGAGATTTCTTCTTTCAGGGTTTGTCTTTACCCCGGATCCCGGCAAACGGAGAGCAAAAAGGCATGAATGTCACGTCGCTATTAAAGGAGATGCATCGGTCCGGAGAGCTGAGCTCAACACAGCTCGATGTCCTGACGGAAATTGCATCTCAAAAAGCGCTATTCCGTCCACCAGGAGCTCCGGGCTGCCATCTACATCGGTGTTCTGCTCATCACGGCGGGTCTGGGGCTCACCATCAGGCAGTATTTCGCGCAGTTGGGCGACATCGCCATTGTCGGCTCCCTGACGGCCGGCGCCCTTGCCGCGTTTCTCTACTGTTTCGTGAAAGGCAAACCCTGGTCGGACGGCGAATTCGAATCGCCGAACATCCTGTTCGACTACGTCCTTCTTTTCGGCTGTAAGCTCTATGCAGCGGATATCGGCTACATCGAAACGCAGTTTAGCCTCCTCGGGGATTCGTGGCACGACTATCTCCTGGTGTCGGCGGCGCTGTTCTTCTTCCTCGCCTACCGCTTCGACAACCGCCTCGTCCTTTCGATGGCCCTGTCGACCCTCGCCGCCTGGTTCGGCTTTCAACTGTCGGCGCGCTTCGTTTCCTTTCACCATTATTACCGCGAGTCCGCCATCGCCTACAGCCTCGTCACCTTTGCCATGGGCTGCCTGTCGCACCGGTTCGCCGTCAAAAAGCACTTTTTCGACATCTATCTCAATTTCACGGTGCATTTCCTCCTCGTGGCACTCCTGTCGGGCGTCTTCGAGTACCTGTTCGCGTCCTGGCATCTGCCCGCCATGGCCGCAGCGATTGCCGCCGTGGCGGTCTATTCCATGCGCACACGGCGTTTTCTCTACATGCTCTATGCGATTCTGTACGGCTATGCGTGCCTCAGTGCCGTTGTCCTCGAATTCACGCACGGTGCGGCCGCCATGTACATTTACGGCATCGTTTCATCGCTGGCCGTCATCGGCCTGATCTTCGTCCTCTCCCGACGGTTCAAGGAGGGCGCGTGAGCATCAGCCTCTACACAGCCGAGCAGGAGGAACGGCTCTTCATCTGGCGCGAGGCGCGTGCCTGGGCCCGCTCGGGCCTCATCACGGATGAGCAGATGGGGGGCATCAATGCGCGGACCGACCCCGGGCTCAACCGGACGAACGTCTTTTTCCGCATCCTCTTTTTCCTGTTCACAGGTTCGTGCGTGCAGGCCATGATCGGATTTTGCGCATTTGTGATCCAGATTCGAGGCGAGATCGCGATTGCGTGGTCTGCGCTGGCATTCGGCGCCGCGATGGTTGGCCTGGCCGAATACCTGGTGCGTCGAAAATCCCTCTACCGTTATGGCATCGAAGAGGCGTTGGCGTTGTCGGGCATGGCCCTGGCCTGCACGGGCATCGTCATTTTCATCTTTCAGCTGCACATGGAGCTGCGACCGCTCATCACGACAGCTGCGATGCTGGCCGCAGCCTGCTTTTTCTGGTTGTACCTCCGGTTCGGTTTCCTCTATGCCGCCGTCATCTCCGTGGCCTGCGCCTGTGTGGTCCCCTTCCAGTTGTCCCTGCCGCCCGCAGGCGAGAGGACAATCGTAGCGATGGTCCTGGCGATCATCTTCCTGACGAGCATCCGGGCGGAGGGCTCCGAGACCCGGGATTTCAGGAAAGAGAGAAGTGCCTTGCTGCAGGCCTGCCTCCTGGCGGGAATCTATCTGGCCGTCAATCTGCGCCTCCCGGAGCTGGGCCGGGCCCACTTCGGCAATCCAGCCCCGTTTGATCAGCCCCATGCGGGATTCCCTCCCCTGTTCTACTGGACAACCTACGGGCTCACCTTCCTGGTCCCGGCGCTCGGCCTTTACCTCGGCCTGAAACGCCGCAAGCGGATCGTGATCAACATCAGTCTGATTGCCGCCCTGCTGACGCTGGCAACCAACAAGGACTACCTGGGCTTCGAGCATTACGCCTGGGATCCGGCGGTCCTCGGCGTCGTGATGGTCGTGGCCGCAATTATCATCATGCGCTGGCTCGCCAACGGAAGCCAAGGGGTGAGCAACGGCTTCACGGCGCAGAATCTGCTCAAGTCGGAAGATCACGGGATCAATCCGGCCGATCTCGGGGCGGCGCTCCTTCCCGGCGCGATCCAGGCCAATCTGCCGCCCTCATCGCCTGAAAAGCCCTTCGCCGGAGGCCAATCCGGCGGGGGAGGAGCCTCGAGCGGGTATTGATCCTGCGAGGGAAAATAAAGCCGTCCTCTCGAAGAGGACGGCCTTACTCTTTTCTTCTGTCACTAATCCCCCAAAACCCCCTGGACCACTGCCGCGCGGGCGAGATGGGCCGATCCGGTTGGGCGAAGCCCGTCGGCGCGATTCCTGTAGAAAAGCTCCTCCTGGGCCTCCGGGCCCAAATCCTCCAGGAGCCGGAAGCCCTGCGCGGCCAGCTCCGCCCCCAGTGTGGAGGGGTCGAACCCGAAGATGATGGGCTCCCCCACGCGCCTGACGGTTTCGAAGAGCCGGCTTCGTGTCGTTGACTGGTTCTCGGGAGCAAAGACGGCGCGGTCGAGATAGTCGAACACCAGCTGGCTGCCGGCGGCGGCTGAACCTCGCAGGGAGTGAAGCGTTGCACGGATCGCATCGCCCGTCAGGTACATGGTGACCCCCAGCCACGAGAAAAACGCCGGCCGTGCCGGGTCGTAGGGCGTACGCGACAGGACTTCCGCAAGGCTTTCCTTCTCGAGGTCGGCCGGGGCAAAATGCAGATGGGGCGGCGGCGTCAGATTTGCCTCGCGGATCCGCTCCTGTTTGGACGTCTGGGTTGCGGGGTGGTCGATCTCGATGATGCGCAGGCGATCCTGCAGGTCGGGCCGGCGCAGGGCGAACGTATCGAGCCCCGCCCCGATGACGACATATTGCGAGACGCCGTCGTGCATCGCCTCGGCAAGCCGGTCCTCCGTGTATCGCGCCCGGGCCAGGACGACGACGAGGCCGCGGAGCGCATAACCGACCAGCGTGGTTCGGTCGGCCCCGGACCGGGCCAGCGCAGGGTTGTACTTTGCCAATCCCTCGAGCAGAAATTTCTCAACGGCTTCCCGTTCTATTGCGTTCATGAGCGCCCCGGCCAGAGAATCCTCGAAGATCTTCGGACTGGCATGAGCGTAGTGATGGGCCCTGAAATAGGCGGTCGCAATCGCGGTCCTGCTTGCCCGGCCGTCGTCCATACAACACCCCCCGTCCGGATTCTCTTTCCTCGCTGCCGTGGTCTCCGTCCAAGATCTCTGGCCCGCTATCTACAGGAAAATCGCGCCGGGGGCAATGCCCACTTCCGATATCCCGTCCCGGGACGGCATCCATGGCCCGGGCAGGCGCCTGCCTCGAGCATGATCCGCTTTAAACCCCGAATCTATGGTAATATGTGCAACCGGACCCCGTCCGGACACTTGCGGCGGGCCGCACAAGACAAAAGGGAGGTGTGTCATGCTGGTGCAGTTCAGCATTGTTCCACTCGGCAAGGGGGACAGTATCAGCGAGCATGTTTCAAAAGTCTTGAACATCGTCGACGAAGGCGGGCTTCCCTACAGGATCACGCCCATGGGAACGGTAGTCGAGGGCGAATGGGACGAGGTGATGGCCCTGATCAGGACGTGTCACCTGGAGGCCCTGAAAGGCATGCCCCGGCTGCTTACGACCATCACCATCGATGACAGGCCGGGCAAACCCGATCGGATCACGGAAAAGATCCGTTCGGTTGAAAAGAAACTTGGCAGGGAGCTCAGGAAGTAGGTCTTCACCTGTTCTGAACGGCACATGACATTGCAGATGAACATCAGAAGGATTCGTGTTGGTTCGACGGGCCAAAGATTTGATATATTCCGATCTCCAGCGGAAAGGCAAAGGCGGCAGCTCTGCAAAACGAAGGAGGGAAATCGAATGAAGAAGCGATTTGTCATGGCAGCGGTGGCAGCATTCATGGTGTCCCTCGCAATGGACGCTATCGCCCAGGAGAAAGCAGCTCCGGAAGCGAAGAAACCAAGCGGTTACACGGAGGAAGCCGGCACCATTACCGCCACGGTCCAGGCCATTGATCTCGAGAAGCGGATCGTGACAGTCAAGGCCCCGAAGGATGAGGTGGTCGAGATCAAGGTCGACGAGATGGTGAAGAATCTCTCCTCGGTGAAAGTCGGCGACAAGGTTGTGCTCAACTACTTCAAGTCCATTGCCTACCAGGTATCGAAGCCGGGTGAAGTCGAGGGGATTGCGGTGAAGGCTGAAGTGAAACGGGTGGGAGCCCAGACCCGCCTGATCACAAAGACCGCCACAATCCAGGACATCGACAGAAACACGAACAATGTGGTCCTCAAGGGGCCGGAGGGCAACCTGGTGGGCGTGAATGTGAAGGACCCCAGGAAACTGGAAAACGTTCAGATTGGCGACCAGGTTGTGATTACCTACACAGAGGCTTTGGCGATCTCCCTCGAAAAGGCAACGACGCAATAACCTGCAACCGGCCTATTCCCAGATGATGAGCTGCTTTTTGAAATCAACCCGGTACTTCAAACCGCGCAGCACATCCATGCCCAGCAGTCCGTCATACCCCGAGGCAGGGCCTTCGTGGGGGATGACAAAAACATCCGCGTTGCGTTTGGTGTGAGGCCCGGCGGTCAAATGGTTCATCCTGACCACGCGGGCCTCGATGACAGCCCCCCCGACAACCTGCACCCGTGCCTTTCTCTCCTTGCTCAGGCTGATGGACAATTGATCTGCGACATCGGTGCTGATCGTCGTTCTCGAAGCGCCGGTGTCCAGCACGAGATGAACGTCGACTTCACTGCCGCCGTACGCAAGTGTCACAGGAACCAGAACAGTGTTCCCTCTGATTCTGACCTTGGTCGGCTCGTCGCCCCCGGAGACGACAGTCTCCCCCATGCGCTTCCAGTTCTCGCCCCCTCCTTGTGCGTCCGCCCTTTTGCCGGATTGCGCCAGCAGGGTGCCCCCCGCTCCGGGAGACGCTGCAGCCGCCGGATCGGCACCCGCGATAACGTTCCCGGAAAACACTCGATATTCGGCCTCCGATACGCATGTCGGCTGACTGACGCAGCAGAGGGCGACCAGGACACAACCGATTGTAACGCTCCGCAGTCTCAGCATCCCCTTCTCCTCAACTGTATCTGGAATCGGATATCGCCGATGCCTCTCCCCACGGTTAATGCCGCGTAGCGGCTGCTGTTGGCTTTTATCTTCCCGAATCCCGGGTCCTGTCTTCCTAATCAACCAATCAACTAGTCAACCCGTTACTGCAGCGAAGCTGCCAGTAACCCAGTTACCCGTTACTTCCTTCCCATGGCATGCAATTTAGAACAGTTTAGCCGACGGTGTCAATCGCCCGGCAGTATGAATTGCGGGTGAGAAAAAGCGGTCGCCCTCTGAAGGACGGCCGCTTCTTTTTAACCGGCCCGTGGATGAAACAACAAATATCACCCTCAGCGAACCGTAAAGGCAGACTGCAGCTGTTCGGAGAGGGTCCCCGACTGAACCGTGTTGGTCACCACGTAGAGACCCTTTTTGGCATTGGCGGGAAGGGTCAGGGGAATGCCGGAGGTGTAAGTGCCCCCTTTGCGGGCGACGGTCACCTCGGGATTCCCGACGAGTTCCCCGTTGTGACGGATCTCGCGTTTCTCGATGACACTGACCTCCGTCGTCTCGGCCGGTGTCAGGACGGCATAGGTCATCTTCATTTCTACCGTACCGCCCGGCGATACCGTTTGCGGCACCACGGACGCCTCTTCCATGCGAAGCACGTTCCCCTGGGTAGACCGGTACCCGTATTGACTGGCCGTCTCGTTTCGCGTCTTCTTCTGATCGGAGTAGTAATGGCCGATTGCCCCGCCGACCAGGGCGCCCAGCAGGCCGCCGATGACGGCGCTCGAGACGTCACGGCCGACTACGGCCCCCAGCACGGCGCCTGTCGCCGCGCCGACGCCGGCCCCCGTCGCGGCGCCCTTGTGTTCTTCCGGGACGGAGGCACAGCTGGTGACGACGAGGAATACGGATGCCGTCAGAAGTGCGATGGCTTTATGCCTCATGACGTTTCCTCCCTTCAATCTTTATCTTTATTCTTATCCTTCTTTTTCCATTGCCCCGGCGGATATTTCTTGTTCACGCCGGGATGACATTGGTACGGCTTGTCGGTGTCCATGCGCAATTCCCGGTGCTGGTCCCGATCCACGCGGCAACCCGGGGGCAACGTCGGGGATTGCCGCCAATGACCGTCATCTTGACAGAAGTATATGTTCGGGATTGATTTACCTCTTGAGTTTCGTGAATTTCGAGCCCTCGATGGTTGCACCGGCCATGAGCCCCCGCTGGCCGACCACGAACCCGACAATGGGCTGATTCATCTTGGTCGTGTCCAGGGAACCCTCGATGCCCGTGTTGACCGCGACCACCGTGCCGTCAACCCCCGCCTGCCACCCGTCGCCGGAGCGGAATTTCTTCAGGGCCTCCTCGTCCATGAAAATGAGGATGATGTTCTTTTCCTGGATCCCGATCTGCAGGCCGAAGGATCCCGCCGCGATGCTGTAGTATTCCACCGTCTGCCCCTTGATCCTGAGGGCCCCCTCTCCGTACTGGCCCCCTGCGATCAGCCCCGCCTCGACGACTCTCGGGATGACCAGGACGCCCTTGGCCGCATCGAGGTATTCCTTGGACCCTTTGACCTCCTTGAGAAACTTCTCCAGTGCCCCGTCGACGCTGACATCGATTTCCCTGGCCGTGGCGGCATACAGGCTGTAGGCCGGGAGCATGCCGATAATCACCGTCAGGATTGACACAAGAAGAATTCTCTTCGTAATTCGCTTCTTCATGTCATGACCTCCTGTCTGTCACAATGATGTCATCGATTGCCGCCTGATCCTGCATGCAAACGGTCCGAAGCGGCCGAAATCTCGTCAGAGCGGATCGTAGCATCCATTATTTCGCCCGACGGGATAACCGGCAATCGGTACAAGGCGCAATCGGACCGGTAAGATTCCTGAAGTGCAGGTCAGTGAATGGAGGAGCCGGCTCATTTCCCGGCGTCCCCGCCGATCAGGAGCGCCGCGGGAAATTGTCGCAGGATCGCGCCCACGGGGTATTTGCCTTCGAAGTCGCGATCCTCACCGGTGACAGCATCCCTCCAGATCGAAGGCATGCCATGTACAGGTGTCAGCCGCGTATCGGCCCAGGAATCCGGCCCGAGGGGCAGATCTCCCTCCCTCACCCAGGGAAAAAGCAGGCGGGGCACGACGGTTACGGCCCAATGCGGGCCTTTGCGCCTCGCAAAGGCTACCACGCTGTTTCTGTGCCGGCCCCGGAGCGACAGGGGCTGATACTCCCCCCCGCTGAACAACCCGGCGAAGCGCGCCCTGGCCGACAGTGCCCTCCAGATCAGAAACATCTTGGCGCGGCCATCCTCCATGGATGCCAGCATCCCGCCGAGGAGAGACTCCCGATCGTTCTCGAATGCGGCCTGAATCGCCGCCAGCATCCCGCGGCGATGATCGAAATCCACGGGGCGCCGGTTGTCGGGGTCCACGAGGCTGAAATCCCAGAGTTCCGTCCCCTGGTAGAAATCGGGCACGCCCGGAGCGGTCATCTTGATCAGCAGCTGGGAGAGCGAGTTGAGCGTGCCGAAGCGGGCGATACGCCGATGGAATCGGGAAAATTCCGCGAGGAACCGGTTGTCCTCGCCCGGGGCGAGGATTGCATCCAGGAAACGAAGGCAGGCTTCTTCGTAGTCGCCGTCGGGATCGATCCAGGAGGTTCGGCGTTTGGCCTCCCGCAGGGCCTTGACGGCATAGGCCTTCATCCGGTCCCGGAATTCCGGCGTGTTGCCCTCGAAGGGAAATGCGCCGATGAGCGCCTGATAGAGAAGGTATTCGTCGTTGCGATCCGGCGCAGGTTTCCCGCAGACCGGAAATTTCCTTCGGCGGTTGATGCGGCCCCAGTGCCGGATCTGCTTTGTCCACGGGCCGGGAATCTCGGAGAGGACGTTGAGCCTGGCGCGGGCATCTTCGCCCCGCTTGGTGTCGTGCGTGGCCGTTGCGTTGAGGCCGTTCGGCCAGCGGCCGTTGCGGTCCGTGCAGAACCGGTGGAAATCCTGCAGGGTGATGCCGAAGCGCAGCGGGAAGCCCCCCACCTCGTTGAGCGACATAAGCCGGTTGTACACGTAGAGGAAGGTGTCCTCGAAGCCCTTGGCCGTCAGCGGCGAAGAGAGCTGCTGGAAGAGGCCGCGCCAGGCGCGGCCCGGCTCGGCGCCGACGCCTCCGGCTTCATCGGTGCGGCCTGCATCGAAAAGGGCCGCGATGAAGTCGATCTCCGCGTCGAGGCCGACCCCTGTGCTGCGGGCCCCGGCAAGGGCCTGGCCGATGTATCGGGGATCGGCGTTTCGGGTGACACCGCCGTCGATGTAGGTCCGGTACACGGGAAAGGCGATCAGAACCTCCGCAAGGGCCCGCCTGAGCCGGGAGCCTGCGAGGTCGCGGCCCCGGATCGTGCCGGCGGCTATCCGCTCTGTGAGACGGCACAAGCGCGCAAGCTCACCGCGGAAGAGGGTCTTCAGCACGAGGCGCTTCCCTTCCCGCAGCAGCTGCCCGGCGCTGCCAGCAAGGCCCGTGAACGCCCGGTACAGGCGCTCCATCGGGCCCGCTTTCCTCTCGTCGACGAAAAGGCCGTTTACGGCATTCAGGAAGTCGTACCCCGTTGTGCCCTGAACGGGCCAGGCGGCGGGCAGTTCCTCGCCGGCATCGAGAATCTTCTCGACGATCAGGTACAGGCCGGGAAGGCGCCGCCTCAATTGCCTGAGATAGGCGGTGGGGTCGAACAGGCCGTCGATGTGGTCGACGCGAAGCCCGTCGATGAGACCCCGCTCGATGAGCCGGAAGATCAGGGCATGGGTCAGACGGAAGACGTCGCCGTCCTCGACACGCACGCCGATGAGCTCGCTCACGTCGAAGAATCTGCGGTAGTTGATCTCCTCTGCGGACAGGCGCCAGTGCGCGAGCCGGTAAAACTGCCCCGAGAGGACGGCATCCAGAGCCGCGAAGGACCCCGGATGCCCCGGTGAGCCGTTTAGCTCTTCAAGCCTCGCATCGATCAGCTGCCGCTCAGCCCCGCCTGCCTCGTAGAGTCCCCAAAACTCCAGCTTCAGCCGGGTGAATTCGTCATCCGTCAGGGAGTCGCCCGAGTGTTTGAAGGAGGCGGCGATCGCGGCAAGGCGTCCCGGCACGGCTCCCAGGATCGCTGCGTAGGATTTCGGGCTCACGGGAAAATGAAGCCCGCCAGCCTCCACGAAAAGTCCCGATGCCCCGAGGCGGATCCTCATCTCTCCCTTCTCGAGGCACTCGGCATAAGGCCGTCCCAGGAAGGGCGCGAGGAGGCGCCCCCGGAGGCTCCGGCCACCGGATTCCCAGTCAATGTCGAAGACCTCGGCAAACCGCGAATAGCGTCCCTTTTCGAGCACGTCGGCCAGGTACGGGTTGTCGCCGTCATAGGCCATGTGATTGGGAACGATATCCTGGATCCAGCCGATGCCCTGGCTCTTCAGGGTCGCGGCCAGCGCTTCGAAATCGGCCTGCGTTCCCAGCTCCGGGTTGATCTCGTTGGGATCGACGATGTCGTAGCCGTGCGGGCTGTCCTTCCGGGCCCTGAACAGGGGCGAGGCGTACACGTGGGAGATGCCCAGGTCGGCCAGATAGGGAGCCAGGGCTTCCGCATCGCTGAAGCGAAAGGCACGGTTGAACTGCAGTCGATACGTGGCTCTCGGAATATCCATCATCCCCCCGGCTTTGAACCCTCTCCTTCCGGAAGCCGGATGAAGAGCTTTTCGCACAGACCCCGGAAGAGCCGCAGCCATTGCCGTGACGGCTCGTCGCCCTCTTTTGCCTTTTGCTCCATCTCGATGAAGGTGAACATCCGGGTGGCATAGCAGACATTCTGCACCTGCCAGAGATTCACCGGGAACGGCACGATGGAAAGCAGCTCCATTCCTTTTCCCAGCCTGCGCAGATGCTCCTGCGCCTGCGGCTCGCGCCCCACCTTCTCGGCCATGCGCTCCAGATTTTTCCGGAGGTTGTACTCCAGGACCGCCTTGTCGAGGGGGATTTCCTCCGCCTCGGCCTCTTCGAGAAAGCCCCGGATCCTGGGAACATCCGGATCCTCCTGCTGCAACAGACGGTTCAACGCGGCATTGACCACCTGGGTGGCCGCCGAGGAAAGCGCCTGCGGCGCGGGGATCCCCGCCTCCTTCATGAACCGCATGAACGGGCCGTAAGGCTTGGATAGCTGCCGGTACACCGCCTCGGCGTCCCGGAGAGGCTCGTCCAGGATGAGATTGACGATCTTGCGCAGCTCGTCCCGGAAGAGCGACTTGAGGGAGTAGATCGAGCTCCCGAAATGCCTGTCCAGAAGGCTCAGCGTTTCAGGGAAGTCCGCCCGGTGGAAAGAGTCCAGCATCTCGCGCATCATGACCTTGTGGGGCTTCTCGCCCTCGAACCCCCGGACGCCGCACCGCAGCGTGTGCTCCCCGAAGTACAGCACCGCGAAGGTGAGGCGCATGGACTCCCGTGTGATCTCCGACGTGACAAGCGCCCGCCCGGCGGTCATTCGAACCATCCCCGACTGGAGCGTCTGGAAGTCCTCGCGTTGGACCGCGTAGGAGAAGACAGCCGAATCCCCGGGATGGCGATCGAAAAGGGAACTGATGACGTAGTGGGCGCAGACCCTGGCGAGATCCAGGAAGGCAGGCCGGACGAACCGATCGTAGATGCACTGCCCGTCGCCTTGCTGCACGACGTTGCTTCGGGCCGGCTTGAGACGCTCCAGGAACGCACCCTCGAGGCTCTCTCCCGCGACCTCGTCGGCCAGCTGGATGGCGCGGCCGGCATACTGGATGATCTGCAGCGTTTCAATGCCCGAAAGCTCGTCGAAAAACCAGCCGCAGCTCGTGTACATCAGCATGGCGTGGCGCTGCATCTCCAGGAGCTTGAGCGCCCGCACCCGGTCATCGGATCCGAGCCGGCGGCCGGCATGACGGGAAAGGAAAGACTTCATGCCGTCGACCGACCGGTCCAGGATGAGCTGCACGTATTCTTCGCGGGCAATCCAGGGGTCCTTGAACAGGGCGGCTCCCTCCCGCTCGAAGATCGGCGCCAGGCTGTCCCGAAGCCAGTCCAGGGCATTCCGCAGAGGCTCGCGCCACTGCTGGCTCCAGCCGGACTGTCCGCCCGAGTTGCATCCGCAGTCCCTGAACCACCGGTCGACGCCGTGGGGACAGCTCCACGAGGATCGCTCGATGATTTCAACCTCCATGGACGGCGGGTGCAGCTCCAGGTACTCGCCGTAGACGGTCAGGCGGACATCCTCGCGCGACTCGATCATGTTGAGGGCGGAGGCCAGCGCCATGTCCGCGCGGTGGTGATGGTGGCCGTACGTCTCGCCGTCGGTGGCGATGTGGACGAGCCGGGGCTGGGAGTTATCGTCGGGGAAGCGGCCCAGGAGCCGCTCCGCGAAGGCCTCGCCCCGCGCCAGCAGGCTGTCGAATGCCACGTCGTGGGCCACCTGGCCGTCATAGAAGAAAAGCGCAATCGATCTGCCCGAGGGCAGACGGCAGACGTAGGCTGTCGAGGTATCGATCGTCCCCGATGCGACATCCTGCCAGTCGCCATAGGGGCGGCGGATGCGCTTTGCCTGGAGAGGCGAGAGGATCGTGAAGAGGATTCCCTCGCCGGCGAGGATGTCAAGGGTCTCCAGGTCCACGGCCGTCTCGGGAAGCCACATCCCCTCGGGCATGCGGCCGAAGCGATGCTCGAAATCCCGGATGCCCCACTTCACTTGAGCCAGCCGGTCGCGGTGGTTGGCCAGGGGGAGGATCATGTGGTTGTAGGCCTGGGCGATGGCCGCCCCGTGCCCGGAAAAGTGCTTCTGGCTTTCGCGGTCGGCCTCCCGGATCGCTTCATAAACCACCGGCGCCGCCCGCGCCATCCAGGTGAGCAGGCTGGGGCCGAAGTTGAAGCTGATCCGGGAATAGTTATTGAGGAGCCCGACGATCCAGCCTTCGCCGTCCAGGATCCGGCTGACCGAATTCGCGGCATAGCACTCGGCGGTAATCCTCTCGTTCCAGTCATGGTAGGGGAAAGCCGAATCCTGCACCTCGACGGCTTCGAGCCAGGGGTTCTCCCGCGGCGGCTGGTAGAAATGGCCGTGTATGCAAACATAGCGTGACATCAGGCGCCTCCTTTTTCCCTGAAAAGCGCAACGGCGGATTCACCGGCCAGGCTGAGCGTGCCGGCCCCCCCGGAGTCGATGGTCGCCGGGACGGTACTGCCAGGGCCGCTCCAGCAGGCTTCCGCCGAATCAAGGATTCGATGCCATGTCCCGGCCGGCAGGGGGAGCGAAAGCGCACAGGCACCTTTGTCGGGATGCATGACGAGGACGGCCTCGCGCTGGGAGCCCCGATAGCGCACCCACAGGACGCCCTCCTTTTCGAACCCCAGTACCTCCATCCTTTCCCTTTGCAGGCATCCTGCCCGCAGCAGCATTTTTCGCAGCTGAAGGACTTCCCGGTAGTAGGAGAGAAGAATCCCGTGGGACCCTTCGCTTCGCACACCCCACTGGAGTTTTGCCGACAGGAAGGTGGCTTCGTCCTGCGGGTCCGGGATCCGGCTGACGTCCTTCAAATCGGGAAACTCCGCCAGGCGCCCTTTCCGGGTCGCCTCGATCAGACGGGCATCGGTGTGGCTGATGAAATAGGGAAAGGGCGACGTCTCGCCATACTCCTCCCCCATGAAGAGAAGCGGCGTGAAGGGGGACAGCAGCACGGCGGCGGCGGAGAGCTTCAGCGCCTCGAGGGATACCCGCTCGGCGAGGCGATCCCCCCTGGCCCGGTTTCCCACCTGGTCATGGTTCTGCGAAAAGATAATCAGGCGCTCGCCCGGCGTGTCCTCGAGGGGCCTTCCGTGGCGATGACCGTGGAATACGGAATAATTGCCGTCATAGACAAACCCGTCGCTGTAGGCTTTCTTCAGCTGGTCGAAGCGTCCGAAGTCGATGTAGTAGCGCTCCCGCTCGCCGGTCAGGATGGCGTGGAGCGCGTGGTGGAAGTCGTCATTCCAGATCCCGTCGAGCCCGAAGCCGCCCTGTTCGGCGGGACGGATGAACCGGGGGGCGTTGAGGTTGCTCTCGGCGATGAGGTGCACGGGCCTGCGAAGCTTCGCGGCCGCTGCGTGCACGGCGGCCCCCAGCTCCTCGAGAAAGGGGCGCGCCGACAGGTCGATGATGCCGTGGACGGCATCGAGCCTGAGCGCATCGACGTGGAAGTCCCGGACCCAGGCGAGGGCGTTCTCGATGAAAAAGCGGCGCACTTCGTCGCTGCCGGGCCCGTCAAAATTGATGGCTTTGCCCCACGGTGTCCCGTAATACTCGATGAAGTAAGGGCCGAACGAGCCCAGGACATTGCCCTCGGGGCCCAGGTGGTTGTAGACGACGTCGAGCACCACGGCGAGCCCCTCGCGATGACAGGCGTCGACAAGCCGTTTCAGCCCGTCGGGCCCCCCGTAGGAATCCTGGACGGCAAAGGGAAAGACCCCGTCGTAGCCCCAGTTTCTCGAACCCGGGAACTGGGCAACGGGCATCAGCTCCAGGGCCGTCACCCCCAGGTCCCGCAGGTCGTCCAGGCGGGATACAGCGGCATCGAAGGTCCCCTCGGCCGTGAAGGTTCCCACATGGAGCTCGTAGAGGACGTAGTCCCTCAGGGCAAGTCCGGTCCAGCTGTCGTCGCTCCAGTCAAAACGCGGGTCGGTCACGCAGGATGGCCCGTGGACGCCCTGCGGCTGATGGCGGGAAGCGGGATCCGGCCGTTCGAGGACCCCGTCGAGCCGGAAGAGGTAGAGCACTCCCGGAGCGATGTCCCCGGCGATGGCATGATGATACCCCCGCTTGCCGCGTTCCATGGGGATGACCCTGTCTGCAGGGGCTATGATATGAACCTCGACCCGCTCTGCGTCCGGAGCCCAGAGCACAAAGGCGCAGCGGCCCTCACCGAGGGAAGAGGCCCCGAGGGAATACGTTTCGTCCATGCTGCGCACCTGCCTTTGCGCGAGAGGGCGTCAGAGGTCGGCTTCCGCTTTTCTTCTCACGGCAATCCGGTAGAGATCCTCGTATCGGCCGGCTGCCTCCTCCCAGGTGAATCGTTTTGACATGGCCCGCCGTGCGAGCGTCCCGATGGCCCTCTCGTTGTGATAGTACGTGTGGGTTGCCCACCCGATCGTGTCGTACAGGGCTCCGGCCGTCGCCGCGTAGAACTTGAACCCAGTGCCCTTAAGGCCGGCCTCGTCGAAGTTCTCCACCGTGTCCTCCAGGCCGCCCGTGGCGTGCACGACGGGCAGGGTGCCGTATCGCATGCCGTACATCTGGGTGAGACCGCAGGGCTCGAACCGGGACGGCATGACGAAAAAGTCGCAGCCGGCGATGATCCTGTGGGCCATCGCGGGCTCAAACCCGATCCGGCAGGCGAATTTCTCCGGGCGTGCCCTGGCGAGCTCCTCGAAGAAAACGTGCGACCAGGGCTCCCCCGCTCCCAGGATCACGAACTGCACGTCGAGCTCGAGGATGCGCGGCAGGGCCTCGGCCAGCAGATCGATGCCCTTCTGCTTCACAAGGCGCGACACGAGTCCGAAAAGCGGGGTTGACGGCTTTTCGGGCAGGCCCATCGCCCGCTGCAGGTCTTTCTTGCAGAGGGCCTTGCCCGCGGGATCGCCTGCCGAGTACCTCGCGGCAATCAACGGGTCCGCCTCGGGGTTCCACTCGTCGTAGTCCGCACCGTTGAGGATGCCGGACAGATCGGCGCCACGCCCCAGCGCGACGCCCTCGATCCCGTAAGCGAACTCGGGCTGCAGGATCTCCCTCGCATAGGTCGGGCTCACGGTGTTGACGAGGGTGGCATGCACGATCCCGCCCTTCAGGAGATTGACCCTGTCGAAGAACTCCAGCTCGTGGAAATGGAAGTGCTCCCAGCCGACCCCGAGGGTGTCCATGAGCGCTTTGTCGAACACGCCTTGCTGGAGCATGTTGTGGATGGTCAGAAGAGTCGCCGCCCCGGAAATCGACGCGTCGTCGCGGTACAGGGTGTTGAGGAGCACGGGGATTGCGGCCGTGTGCCAGTCGTGGACGTGAACCACATCGGGCCGCCAGCCCATGTGCCGGGCTGTCTCCAGGGCCGTCCGCGAAAGCAGCGTGAAGCGCAGGTCGTTGTCCGTGAACCCGTCGCCGTCGTGGCCGTAGATGCCGCGCCGTGCGAAGTACGGATCATGCCCGATGAAAAAGGCCCCGGCCTGCGATCGGGGCGTCTCGCCCTGCAGCACCGTGACGGCAATCCGGCCCAGGGCGCCCATGGGGACTTCGAGGGATGCGACGGGCCGCAGACCGAACGCTTGGCGGTCGATGGCTCCGTAGCAGGGAAGGACGACCCGCACGTCGTGGCCAGCGGCGGCAAGCGTCCCGGACAACGCGCATACCGCATCCCCCAGCCCTCCGACCTTGGCGAAAGGCGCCATCTCCGCGGCAACCATGAGGATCTTCATTGGCCGTTCGTTCATGTCCCTACCCCGCGTTCAGGATCGCCGTTGCGATGTTGAAATAGATCAGCAGCCCCATGATGTCCATGACCGACGCGATCAGAGGATTGCTGGCCACGGCGGGGTCGATGCGCAGGCGCTGGAGGATCACGGGCAGAACCACTCCAAGGACGCTTGACAGGATGACGATGCAGACCATGGCCAGGGACACGATCAAGGCGATCCGGAAGTCGCCCTTGAAGAACCCGAGAACCCAGCTGGCCAGGCCCATGGTGATCCCGAGGAGCATCCCGATCCCGATTTCCCTCAGCAGGGCTTTGACCCACTGCCTGTCACGGATGTCGCCCGTGGCCAGCGCCCGGATCATCAGCGTGGCCGACTGGTTTCCCGTGTTGCCGCCCGTACCGATGAGCAGCGGGATGAAGAAAGTCAGCGCAATGGCCGAGTTCATCGTGTCTGCCTGGGCCGAGAGAATGCCCGTCGTGACGACGCTGATGCCGAGCAGGGAGGCAAGCCAGGTCACCCGCTTGCCGTAGAGCGACAGAACGGAGGACTCCCGGTAGCTTGTCTTCAGCGGCTTCACGGCGGCCGATTTCTGAAAGTCTTCCGTCACCTCCTCTTCGGCCACGTCGAACAGATCGTCGATCGTCACGATCCCGAGAAGAATGCCGCTTGCGTCCACGACGGGCAGGACCGTGATATCGTAGCGCTGGATGAGCTGAACCGCTATCTCGCGGTCTTCGAGCGCGGAGATGCGGATGACCGACTCCCCCATGATCCGGCCGATCCGCTCGGACGGCTCAGCGAGGATCAGGCGCCGAAGTCCCAGGACCCCGAGGAGCTTCCACCGGGAATCGGTGACGTAGACGACGTTGATCGTCTCGCTGTCCCTTCCCTTGATGCGCACGTGCGCCAGGGCCTCCTCGACCGTCCACTCAGGCCGGACGGCGACGTAGTCCGGCGTCATGAGGCGGCCCACGCTCTCGTCGGGGTAGCCGAGAAGCTGCAGTGTTTCCCTGCGATCCTCGGCGGAGAGCAGGTTGAGCATCTTCTGAATGGCCTGACCGGGTAACTCTTCCAGAAATTCCGCCCGGTCGTCGGGGCTCAGACCGGCCAGGATCACCCGGGTCTCCTCCGTCGTGAGCGCCTTGAGGAGGTTTGTCTGCGTCTTGTCCGCCAGGTAGGAGAAGACCTCCGAGAGCATCTCCCGGGGCAGCAGCCGCAGAACGACGATGCGGTCCCTCCCGCCCAGCCGCTCGATGGTGTCTGAGATGTCCGGTTCGGGAAGCTCGACGAGCAGTTCGTGCAGTTCGGTCCACTGCTGATTTGCGATCAGCTCCTCGATCTCCGGTTTCAGGAGTTCGAATGTCTTCGACATGAACCAACGCCTTTGCACAACAGGATCGTGACCTCCGCGGCGGTCGATTCCGGGGCGGCTTCCGCAAGCGATATGAGTCCATCATAGATTCCGGACGACGGCCGGTCAACCGTTTATCGGCCGTCACGGAGACGTCCGGGGCCAAAGAGCGGGTCGCATCCGGCTCGCGAATCCGTTCCCTACCCGCGGGGAGCCCTGCGCGCGTTCGGCGAGGGCCGCGATGCGCTCCTCCAGCGGCGAAGACGAGCGGGTTTGTCATTTCCAGTTCGATGCCCTGCTCGTCGAGAATCCGGTCTACCCCGAGCCGGCGCAGCACGACGGTCAGGATCAGGATAACGGCAAGGTTGGTGAGAATGAATAACACAACCCGCTTCATCGGCCGATCCTCCTTTTCGGCTCCGAATGGTTGCGGCTCCGGTCCATACGGATCATTCCCCCATGACGTAGGTGCCCGGTGCGTCACCGAGAGGGATGTAGCCCTGCTCGGGGCGGCCCATGGGGGGAGGCGCCGTCGGCCCCCCGGAGAGTTCCCCCAGCCAGGAAAGCCAGGCCGGCCACCACGACCCCTTCTGCAGCGGCGTTTCCTCCAGCCAGGTGTCGGGGTCCATGTGGCGGTCTTGCGCCATCCTGGTCGTGATTCGGAACGAAGAGCGCTCGCTCGGCGGAGGGTTGACGACGCCGGCATTGTGGCCTCCGCTCGTGAGGACGAAGGTCACGTCGGTGTCGGCCAGGCGGTGAATTTTGTAGACGGAGCGCCAGGGGGACACGTGGTCCCTCTCGGTCCCGACGACGAACAGGGGGGCCCGGATGTCTCCCAGGGCGATCGGTTTTCCGCCGGCCTCGAAGCGTCCCTGGGCGAGATCGTTGTTCAGAAACAGGCGCCTGAGGTAGTCGGAGTGCATCCGGTAGGGCATGCGGGTCGAATCAGCGTTCCAGGCCATCAGGTCGTTCATGGGGCGCCGATTGCCCATCAGGTAGTCGTGCACATAGCGTGACCAGACGAGGTCGTTGGTCCGCAGCATCTGAAAGGCACCGGCCATCTGCCGGGCGTCCAGGTACCCCTGATCCCACATCATGTTCTCCAGAAACATCACCTGGGACTCGTCGATGAAAAGCGCCAGTTCCCCGGGCTCTGTGAAATCCGCCTGCGCCGCCATCAGCGTGACGCTCTTCAGCCGCTCGTCCCCGTCCCGGGCCATGGCGGCGGCAGCGATCGTCAGAAGGGTGCCGCCGAGGCAATAGCCCGCGGCGTGGATTTTCTGCCCAGGGACAATGGCCGACACGGCATCGAGGGCCGCCTGGACGCCGAGGGCCCGGTATTGCTCCATCCCGAGATCGCGGTCCTCCGGCCCGGGGTTTTTCCAGGAGATCATGAACACGGTGTAGCCCTTCTCGACAAGATGACGCACGAGGGAATTGTGCGGGGAGAGGTCCAGGATGTAGTACTTCATGATCCAGGCCGGCACGATCAGGACCGGCTCGGGGCGAACGCTCTCCGTGGAGGGCGCATACTGGATGAGCTCAATCAGCCGGTTGCGGAAAACGACTTTGCCGGGCGTGACGGCCACGTTTCCCCCGACCTCGAAGGCCTCGGCACCCGCCGGCTTTTTCCCGAGAACGTCCCGTCCCCAGTCGTCGAGCAGGTTCATGGTCCCGCGGGCCAGGTTTTCCCCCCTCTGCTCGACGGTGGCGCGAAGAAGCTCGGGGTTCGTCCAGAGGAAATTGTAGGGGGAGAAGACATCGAGCACCTGCCTCGCCGCAAAGGAGACCATGTCCTCGTGGCGGCGCGAGACCCCCTGGACCCCGGTGGTCGCGTTGTGCCACCACTGCTGCAAAAGCAGGAAGGACTGCCAGGAAAGATTGTAGGGCCAGCGCTGCCAGTCCGCGCCGGAAAAGCGGCGGTCCTGGGGAAGCGGTTCGATGCAGGGAGCGGCCGCTTGATCCCTGGCGCAATCCCGCAGGTGAAGCGAAAGACGCAGGGCCTTGCGGACCGCCTTCTCCGCGAGCTGGGCCTGTTTCCCCGGCGAAAAGGCAAGGTGCATCAGCCAGTCCAGGTAGGCAAACAACAGAGACGCCGGAGAGAGGCCGTGCGTGAGACGCCCCAGCCACGCGTTGACCACGCGGTCCAGATTGGACCCTGCGGCCGGTGTCATGGACGTTCGTTCCGTTTTCATCGCGATCCTCCTTGGTTGAGTTGTGTTCACCCCGTCCGTCCGGCCCTTTGCCGGCTCAGTCGGGTTCGGGCAGGTCGATGTTGAGCGTCCCGCCCGGCATGAGGGCGTAGCGCTCGTCGAGGTAGCCGATCATCACTTCGCCGTCTTCGGCCGACTCTCGCGCGATCATGATCGCACGGGGCTTGGCGACGACCTCGAGCCGGCTGTACCCGCCGGCGATATAGGTCCCGGGGTAGTGGATCCCGTCGGCCCGCGACTCGGGAGCCGCGCCCCGGGTGAAGAAATACCCGTTGCCCAGCGTGCAGAGGGCCTCGCGAAGCCTCTCCTCTGCGGGGTTGAAGCCGGTGTAGGTCAGGGTCCATTCAGGCATGGGGGGCGCCTCCCTTCGCGATCTCGAGAATCATTCCCAGAAAATCCCGCACCTCGTCCGGGCTCCGCAAGGTATAACGCGCCTCCGTGGGAAAGGAGCGCTCCATTACGACAATCGCGATCCCCCGTCCCCGGAGCACCCGGAAGGCGTCCTCGTCGGTCACGTCATCACCGATGAAAAGGGGCAGAAAGGCGTTCTCGTCGAGACGCAGCTCCTGCAGAAGAAACAGGATCGCCTCGCCCTTGTTCCACTCTAGGTCGGGCTGGAGCTCGAAGACCTTCTTTCCGTAGATTTTTCGCAGCCCCGGATGCCCGGCGGCGGCTTCGTTCACGGGTTGTTCGACCCTGGGAACTTCCTCCTCCGCCACGAGGCGGTAGTGGATGGCAATGGAAAAGCGCTTGCGCTCGACCAGGCAGCCCCGAACACCTCGCAACGCAGTCCTCAACTCGCCTTCCGCCCCGTCCAGGTCGGGAATAAAGGCTCCCGCCGCTTCATGCTCCACCCGGAGCCCGCTGGGGCCGCTGATATCGAACCCGTGGCTCCCCGCGTAAATGAGTGATTCGATGCCGACGAGTTTCCGGATGTCCCGCAGGTCCCTTCCGCTGACGATGGCCACAGGACAGATCTCGGCCAACTCCGCGATCAATCGACGCGCATCGTGTGACAGAAGCGCCCGATCCGGCGTCGCGACGATGGGCGTCAGAGTGCCGTCGTAATCGAGAAAGATCGCAAATCGCCTGCCCCGGGCTTCAGCCAGGATTGCCTCCCGGCTGTCAAGCGCCGAAGGAAGGCTTTCGGCGGCAATCCCCTGCAGCGGAGCGGACTCGCCGACGGGGAGTTCCGAAAGGTCGGCGATGACGATGTCCGCGCCGCCGCCGCGCAGAAGAGCCTCCTGCCTTTCCCCCCCGGCGAGCCCCACGACAAGGCCGAACCCCCCGGCCCTGGCCGCTTCCACCCCGGCCAGGGAGTCCTCGACGACGGCGCAGTGCCGCGGTTCCACGGCCAGGCGTGCCGCCGCCTCGAGAAAGATGCCGGGGTCGGGCTTCCCGGGAATGCCCAGGCGTTCCGTGTCGAGGCCGTCCACCTTGGCGTCGAACCGCTCCGCGAGCCCCACCGCCTCGAGAATTGCCGTGCAGTTTTTGCTGGCCGAAATCACGGCGCACCGGTAGCTGTGCCGCTTCAGTTCTTGAAGAAGCCCGGCCATTGAGTCGGCGATTTTCACACCTTCGTCCTTAATGCATTTCTGGAAAAGCCTGTTTTTCCAGTTGCCCAGACCGTAAAGCGTTTTCAGCCCCGGGGGGTCCGTGTCGCGCCCCTCGGGCAGGAGGATGTTGCGAGACCGCAGGAAGTACCGGACGCCGTCGATCCGGGGCTTACCGTCCACGTAAAGGCGGTAGTCCTCCACGGAATCGAAAGGGACGAGGACATGGCCGAGTTTCTCGCCGCCGGCACTTCCGTCCATGGAGAGAAAAGTGTCGAACATGCTCTTCCAGGCCCGGGCGTGGAGCGAGGCCGTGTCGGCGACGACCCCGTCGAAATCGAAGATGACGGCGTCAAATCCCTCGCGCGTCAAGATGGTTCCCTGCTCCTTCTGCACGTTACCCCCCTGGTCATGGAGTAAAAGTCGTTACCCCCGGAATAAGGTCGCCGTGGGCTTTCGATAACCCTCGAACGACCGCTAGACAGACACGGACCTCAGGCTGCGCTCTTCTTCGTCCTGGATGGCCTGGAACTCCCGGTCGGCGATTTCCAGAAGCCCTGCCACGGCGGCGAGGCGGCGGCGAATGGCAGCCGGAATCGCCCGAACAGATTTGTACTGGATGTCGTGCTCGATCTCGGCCCATGCGTGCTGGAGGATCGTCCGGACCTGGATCTCGGCAACCAGGCCCTGGAACCACCGCCGGTCGGAACGGTCCAGGTGTTCGGGGGCGAGTTCCACGAGATAGTGAACACTCCGGTATCCGAAACTGCCCGACGCAGCCCGGGACTCCGACTTGTTGTCCTTCTCGAGCACACGGAATCGATCGCGGATGACCGAGTCGACTTCGTTGACGGTTTTCGGGAAGAACGTGATGACCCGCACGCCGGCCATATCCGTCACCGTATTCAACGGTTCCCGGGCATGCCGGGAGGCTCGCTGCGCCCCGAGGAGCCGCCTGACTTTTCTCTCGAAACTCTCCACCGATTTGGTCCGGGCCTCGATGGAGTGGATCTTGATCGACCGTCCCGTGATTTCCTCCGAGATCGTCTGCTGAACATGGCGGCAGAAGGCGCCGTAGAGCGGACGAAGTTCCTCGTACCGCGTAACGGCCTCCCGTATGAGAGGCGACGGATCATGCCGCGGCGTCTCCGGCAATCCCGGTGCGGTCTTCCTCAATGTTCTCATGGAATGCCTCCTTTCCCGGCAGGTGAAGGCACAACGGGCGCCGAGCGCTGCCGGATCCATTTCTCCGCGCCGACGACCAGGGAAACGGCGGCGGAAACGGCAACGATGTTGGCCCAATCGGCAGGCGCCAGGGGCGCGCTGTGGAACAGGGTGTTCATCCAGGGATTGTAAGTGAAGAAGAGCTGCAGCGCGATCGTCGCGACAGACCCGCCGATCACCCAGGGATTCGAGAAGAATCCCAGGCTTCGCATCGAGTGCCTCAGGGAGCGGCAGTTGAAGAGGTAGAACAGCTCGATCATGACGATGACGTTGACGGCGACGGTACGCGCCTCGGCGAGATCGGCGCCCCCCGCCTTTTTGTGCAGGAACAGCGCGAAGACGGCCCCGAGCATGAGAAGGCTCACCAGGATGATCCGCTGGATCAGGACACCCGTCAGGATCGGGCTGTCGGGAACCCGGGGCGGCCGGAACATGACGTCCGCCTCCTTGGTTTCGAAGGCCAGCATCAGGCCTAGCAGCAGGGCCGTGGTCATGTTGATCCACAGGATCTGCACGGGGAGCACGGGCAGGGCCACGCCCGTCCCCGCGAGAACGGAGACGATGATCACGAGGGCCTCGCCCCCGTTGGTGGGCAGCGTCCAGACGAAGAACTTCGTCAGGTTGTCGAAAATGCGGCGCCCCTCCTCGACGGCGGCCTCGATGGTGGCGAAATTGTCGTCCGTGAGAACCATGTCTGCGGCCTCCTTGGCGACTTCCGTTCCCGTGATGCCCATGGCGATCCCGATGTCGGCCTGCTTCAGGGCAGGGGCGTCGTTGACGCCGTCGCCCGTCATGGCGACCACCTGGCCCCGGGCCTGCAGGGCCTCGACGAGCCTGAGCTTCTGCTCCGGAGCGACACGGGCGAAGACCCTGGCCCTTGCCGCCACGTCGATCATCTCCGTGTCGGCGAGTTCCTGAAGCTCACGCCCGGTGACGGCGATGTCGGACCTGCTCTCGACGGCTGGATCCGTCAGGCCGAGCTGGGCTGCGATGGCCGAGGCCGTGACGGCGTGATCTCCCGTGATCATCTTCACCTCGATGCCGGCCGTTTTGCATACCTCGATGGCCCTCACGGCCTCCTGCCGGGGCGGGTCGATCATTCCCTGCAGACCCAGAAAAGTCAGATTCGAGATGTCCCCCGCCGATTCGAAGCTCCTCCGGCCGGCAGGGAACTCCTTCCGGGCAAAGGCGAGCACCCGGAGCCCCTCGCCCGCCAGGGTCTCGGCGGCCTGCAGGACGGGCCCCCTGTCGAGGTCGTCCGAACCCCCGTCTGGCGTGAGGACCTTCGCGCTCTGTTCGAGGATCTTCTCGACGGCGCCCTTGACGTAGGCCACGGGCGGTTTGCCGCCGCCGGGGTCATGCAGGGTCGCCATGTAGGCCCGTTCCGATTCGAAGGGGATCACGTCGACACGGGGCCATGCTTCCGCCGCATCAACCTTCAGCCCCGCCTTGGCGGCGGAGACGATGAGGGCCCCTTCTGTGGGGTCGCCTTCGACCGTCCAGCGCTCGTCCTTCCGGATGAGCCGGGAGTCGTTGCACAGAAGCCCCGCCCGCAGGCACTCGCTCAGGACCGGCGAGGAGGCCGGATCCGTCTGCGTTTTACCTGAACGGATCTCACCCTCAGGCGCATAGCCGCTGCCGCTCATCTCGTAGACCTCTCCCCCTGCCAGGATCTTCTGCACCGTCATCTGGTTCTCGGTCAGGGTGCCCGTTTTGTCCGAGCAGATGACGGTCGTGCTCCCCAGCGTCTCGACGGCGGGAAGCTTCCTGATGATGGCGTTGACGTCGGCCATCCGCTTGACGCCTACGGCCAGGGTGATCGTGACGGCGACGGGCAGCCCCTCGGGGATGGCACTCACCGCAAGGGCCACGGCCGCCATGAACATCTCCAGGGCACTGTGCCCGACGAGCCACCCTGCGAAGAACATCACGGCCGAAACCGTAAGGATGACGACAAGGAGCACACGGCTGAAGTGGGCGATCTTCTTCGTCAGGGGCGTCGAGATCTCGACCGCCTCGGCGATGAGGCCCGAGATGCGGCCTGTTTCCGTCCCGTCGCCCGTGGCGACGACGATGCCGTTTCCCTGGCCGAAGGTGACGAGCGTCCCCGCGTAGGCCATGTTGTGCCGGTCCGCGAGGATCGTATCGTCCGGCAGGATATCGATCTTCTTGGCAACGGGTACGGACTCCCCCGTGAGGGCCGACTCGTCGATCCGGAGCTCCCGCGAGACGAAGAGCCGCAGGTCCGCCGGTACCTTGTCGCCCGACTGCAGCAGGACGATGTCGCCCGGCACCAGTTCCGCGGAAGGGATGGTGAACGTCGCGCCGTCGCGCGCCACGACGGCCTGGGTGGTCATCATCGTCATGAGGGACTCGATCGCCCGCTCGGCCTTCGATTCCTGGAGAAAGCCCACGACGGCGTTGACGAGGACGACGCCGAAGATGACCGAAGAGTCGACCCACTCGCCGAGGGCCGCCGTCACTCCTCCCGCGGCGATCAGGATATAGATCAGCGGCTGGTGGAACTGCAGGAGGAGCCGCACCAGGGGACCGGTCTTCTTCTTCGCCGTCACCCTGTTAGGGCCGAAACGCGCCCGTCGATCCTCTACCTCGGATGCCCCGAGACCCCGTTGCAGATCCGATGCGAGCGCGCCGGCCGTTTCCTCCGGCGGGTTGTGGTGCCAGGCACTGGCAGGAATGTGATCCAACATGACGGCCGCTCCTTCACGTACAGGGTGAGTGGTTTGATTGTTCGGGGTTGCAGAGCTCGGACGGCGCCTTGAGTCGACACGGAACTGCCCCGGAACCGGACGCCGAGATCCAGGGGATGACACACACAACCGGGTCCGAAAACAGTTCAGGCCACAATCTGACTTTCGTCAGATGGCGGCCCGACCATCGGCAAACCCTCCGGAATCGTCGTTCCGGACCCGTAACCGTTTATTCGCTTGTTTAAAAAATAACGGATCGTGAGGCCGCCTGTCAACTTTTTTTGGATTTTTTCCGGATTCACGCCGCACATCCATATGGATAGATTGCGTGAGATGCTGGTGCCCTCACGAATTGTCCATCTCGACGGCCTCGCTGATCCGGTCCTCGAAGTCCGGGATGGCGGCGTTGACGCGGACCCAGGCAGCAAGCAAGAATTCCGCGATCGCCTTGCGGATCGACCGAATACCCCTCGTGGTCCAGATGGCTCCCGTCCAGGTCCGCAAAAATGACCATCGACCGTCTCATCTCACACCATGACGGTATGTTCGGTCGTCTGCCCGACCAGGGCGTACATCAGGGTGAGATACTCCCTGAGGTGCCGGGTCAGGAGGTAGTACTCTCAGACAAGTTCCCGGCCCGTCTTGCCCATCCTGCCGCACTGCTCCCGGTGGTGCAGGAGGAAGCGGATGCGGTTGGCCGCCCCCTCGGGTGTCATGACGAGGAATCCCGTGTGGTAGTCGACGACCTGCAGGCGGATGCCCCCGGCATCCCCCCCGATGACGGGCTTGCCCTTCCAGAGCCCCTCGGTGACGGTGAGGCCGAAGGCCGAACGCTTCGCGGTCGATGGCTCCGTAGCAGGGCAGGACGACCCGCACGTCGTGGCCAGCGGCGGCAAGCGTCCCGGACAGGGCGAAGAGCGCATCGCCCTCCGCCCGCCTTGGCGAAGGGGGCCATCTCTGCGGCGACCATGAGGATGCTCGACATGCAACTTCCTCCCCGTCGGCATGCCCCTCCCTCGATCTCGAACTAACGAGAGGCGTCAAACCATGATCGTGTGCTTTCCCTCTCCGCGCAGCAGCCAGGCAAACAGGGTCAGGTATTCGCGAAGCTGGCGGGTCAGGAGAAAATTCTCCCGGACAAATTCCCTGGCCTTCTTCCCCATCGCCTGCATTTGCTCCTGGTGATGCAGGAGGAAGCGGATCCGGTGAGCCGCCCCTTCCGGCGTGTTGACGAGATACCCCGTGTAGTGGTTTGCGATCTGCAGCTTGATCCCGCCCACGTCGCCGCCGATCACGGGCTTGCCCTTCCAGAGGCCCTCCGTGACGGTGAGGCCGAAGCCCTCGCGGGTCGACTTCTGGATGATGATGTCGGCCATCCGCTGAAGGGCGTTGATTGTCCGGTGCGAGTCCGGCGGCAGCAGAAGGACGTGAATGTCGGGGTCATCGCCGGCGGCCCCCATCACTTCTTCGAGGATCTCCTTGCCTTCCGGGTCGTCCGTCGCCTCTCCGCCGGCAAGGACCAGCTGCACGGGCAGCACCTTCCGGACCAGTTGGTAGGCCTGGATGACGCCGACGGGGTCCTTGAAGCGATCGAATCGAGATATCTGCACCAGCAGGGGCCGATGGGGGTCCAGCCCGAACCGGGCCCTCTCCTTTTCGAGCTCCGCGGGATCCAGGGTGATGTTCTTGTCGCTCAGGGGATCGATGCTCGGGGCGATGATGAACTGGGGGTGAGGCAGGGGCTGGGCAAACTCGCGCATGGAGAAAATGCTGGCGTCGTATTTTTCCACGTAGGGCCGCAGGGACTTCCAGACGGCGCGGTCGGGACGGCTGATGTCGATGTGCGCCCGCCAGATCCACTTGCCTTTCCGTTTCGGGCAAAGCTCGAGCAGCGGCGCCGGCTGGGGGTCGTGGATGACGACGACGTCGGCGCCCTCGAGCGGCTCCCGCAGCTCGGAGAGGTTTGAGACATTGACGTCGTAGTAGACGCCCCAGTCTTTTTTGGTCAAGGGAACGATTTTCCCCTGCAGGCCGTTGTGGATGGATTTCGTGACGCCGAAAAAGGCCGGCGTCCCGCGGATCACCTTCCACGCCGTGTCGATGCCGAGCTCCTGCATGAGGGGCACCATCCAGGCCAGGATCTCGGCCACGCCTCCCCCCTCCGACGTGGAGTTGACATGGACGACCCGCAGCCCCCGGAGTCTCTCCCCCAGCCTCTGCATCTGGCGGATGGCGGGCAGTCCCGCGATATCGGTATAGGCTTCCAGGGAGTGGCTCATTGCTTCCTCCCTCTGGTTTTTTTTGTCCGGGGCTTCGAGAGGCCTTCCACCAGCTCCCGCCTGATCTCGCTCAGCGAGTGAAACGTGACGTCGATGGCCCGGATGGCCGTCTGGTAATGATGCCAGTTTCCCTCCTGCCCGTCGAGCCACGAGGAAAAATCGTCCTGGCCGACAGGCTCCCGCCTCCTGGCCTCGAGGACGTGGAAATAGATGCTCCCGTTGGTCATCCGATCGATGGCTGCATGCAGCTCATCGGGATGGCGGATCCGCTCCCCTGTGTCGAACGCCACGGTGATCGCCTGCATGAAGTAAAACTCGTGCCCCGGCCGGGCCCAGGGGATCATGGTGACCTCGCCGAGACGATCGTCGATAATCTCGAGCGCCGCGGCCCGAAGCTCCTCCATGGATGGGAACAGGTACGGATCGATCATCCCGAGACGCTCGGCCAGGATCTCGTCGCCGAGCCTCCACTTCGCCCAGACGGCAAAATCGTTCCGGTAGTCCGGGTAATCGAACGACGGGGCAAGGGGCGTCTCGCAGAAGTGGTGGTACAGGACATCGGGGTTGCAGATCGAGACGCGGTCCCGCAATTCGCGAAGGTTCACGGCGGCGGGCAGCCCGCTCATCCGGATGAGAAGCGAACAATCCTTGATTTCGAATTCGCTCATAGCCGCTCCTGGTAAAAAGCATTACCCGTTGATGGATGAATGGGTTTGTCGGGGAATCCTCGGTCACTCGATAGGCATCAGACGGGTCCAGCAGGCATCCTTTACGGGGACCCATGGACGGAGTGTTTCAGGATTTTCTATTTACATGGTGACATGTCATGAACCGGAAGTCTAGATGAAAAATGACGAGCAGACTGCCACGAAGGCAGGGCCATTTCCGGCCCTGCCTTCGTGGCATGTTTTGTCACTTGTATTTCCGGGGATGTTCGAGAGGGAGCTTCGACGCCCCCCTGAGCAAAAACCTTACTTCTTCAGCATCATTTTTACCCCACTGGGGGCGAGCTTGAGATTGAGACCCTGTGTTTTTGTGACGAGATTGATCACGACACCTTTCTGGTTCTTCATCGTTGTGGCACCGGCTCCCCCGCCGAGCGTACCTTCCGCAGTAGCGGCGGTGTAGATGCCGTCAAAGTCTTCCAGCTTCTTGAGGTCGTATACCTTGCCGGCAGCCTCGGCCCGGGTGATGCCGACATCAATCACGGAGAGACCCTCGACCTTCACGGGGTACTTCTGCCCCTTGTAGGTCAAGACGCCTTCCCCCCAGCTCCAGCCGATTCCCACGGCAACCTGCCCCTGGGTGAGTTCGATGGTTGCGTCGGGCTGTTTCTCCTGAGCCAGAGCCAATCCGGAGAGAAACAGACATGCCGTCAAGGTCAATACGGTCAACATCGCTACGCGCTTCATCACAGTGCCTCCTTCTCATGGGTTGGCAGGAAGAATTGTCCCTCCTGCGGGTGTGCATCGGCACAACAACGAGATGGCGGGGGCTATCCGCCCGGGCGGGTCTCGCTGCATGCCGGCTCGTGAGTTCCGCCGATCCTGAAAAGGCAGCGTATCTCGGCGGCCAGCGTTTCCGGATCGGGCACATGCTTCGCAGCGGGGATGATCGCCTTCTTGCCCACCGAGAAGGCCATTCCCCCCCTGCCGGGTGACCCACTCCATGGCTGTTGCATCGTTTTCGTCATCGCCGGCGTAGACCATCCGGTTGCCGCCGCCGTTGAAATGAAGGATCCCGGAAAATCGTTTCACCCCGGCGGCCTTGTTCATGCCGGGCAGAAAAGGAATTTCATAGACCGCGCGTCCCTTGAAAAAGCTGAGGATCCGGCGGTCGCGAAGCCCGCTCAGAACCTTCTCCGCCAGATTCCTGCTTACGTGCGGCGCCCGCAGCACATGAACGGCAATCGAACACTGCTTGTCTTCCAGCTCGATTCCAGGGATCTGCTCCAGGATCCGCAGATTCGGCAGGATCGCCTGCCGGCCAGCCCTCAATCGGGCGGCATGGTTCGGATCGGCCAGAAATCTCTCCCCCGCGGGTCGGCGCCACTCCATTCCGCTTCCGCCTCCCAGGAACAGCCCGGGGATATCCACCCGTGCGATCAAGTCGTCAGGGAGCGACTCGACAGAATCGCCACGCGCTGCAGGGACAGGGCTGCAAGGTCCCTCAGCAGATCCCTGCAGGCCGGATGGATCTCCGCCTCGGCGGAGCGGGGCACAAACTCCGAGATCGTCCCGTCAAAATCGAAAAACCAGAGTGTCGCTCTGCCCGGATCCGGCTTCATCAAGACGTCTTCTTTCATCTCATCACATCGTAATCCCCGTAAGGCGGGCGTGCAGTTTCTTCAGAATTGCGCTGGAACACCGGAGCGTCAGGAACTTGACGGCGGCCAGGTGAGGATTCAGCCTCTGGATCACACTGCCCGCCCTGGAGGCCCGCATTGCCTCGCTTCTGCACTTCCCGATGTGTACTCGCTTCAGCAGCTCCTCGAAGATCTTCCGGCCCCACTCATAGATGTTGTTCTTCTCCACCTGGGCCCTCATCCGCGCCATCCGCTGCCTGCGCTCCTCCTCCGGCATGCGGAAGGCCTGGAGCATCGCATCGGCAAGCTGATCGGTGTCATAGGGGTTGATCAGCACGGCATCCGTCAACTCGCGGGCGGCCCCGGTGTACTGAGACAGCAGCAGGACGCCGTCGCCATCGGTTCGCGCGGCGACGAATTCCTTGGCCACCAGATTCATGCCGTCATGAAGGGAGGTGACCATGACCACATCGGCCATGCCGTAGGCCGCAAGGACGGCGTAATAATCGTGATTGGCCCGCAGGAAGTGGACGGGCTGCCAGTCATCTGTCCCGTGGCGGCGGTTGATCTCTTCCACCAGGTTCTCGATCTCGTCGCTGATGCTGCGGTATTCCTCAATCTGCGTGCGGCTCGGGGCCGCAAGCTGCAGAAGCGTCATTCTCCCCTTCAGGTCGGGGTTGCGCTGCAGGAGAAGATCGAAGCCCCTCAGGCGCTCCGGGATGCCCTTCGTGTAGTCGATCCGGTCGGCCCCGACATAGATCTTCTTCCCCTCGGCTCCCGGTCCCAGCTCCCGGATGAAGCCCGCTTTTTTCTCCTGCACGGCCGCCGATTGCGCATCGATGCCGATCTGTTTGAAATCGACGCTGATCGGGAAAGGCCGGATGTAGGTGGGCCGACCGCCCCGGTAAATGCTGAAATTCTCATAATCCACCATGGCCTCCATCGTCTTCTCTACTGTGTCCAGGAAATTGTTGCAGTGGTACTGGATGTGAAACCCCAGCAGGTCGTTGCCCAGAAGCCCGTCGAGGACCTCCTCCGACCAGGGGAAGATCCGGAAGGCCTCGCGATTGGGCCAGGGGATGTGCCAGAACTGGATCAGCTTCAGGTCGGGTCTTGCATTTCTCAGATAGCGGGGCAGAAGGGCCAGATGATAATCCTGGATAAAGACGATCGCCGGCGAATCGCCCACCTCGTCGAGGACCGTGTCGCTGAACCGCTTGTTGACGTCCCTGTAGATCTCCCAGTCCTTTCTCGAGAATCGGGGCTTCGTGTAGACGATATGGCACAGGGGCCACAGTGCCTTGTTGGAGATGCCGTAGTAATATCCCTCTTCCTCTTTCGGCGTGAGCCATACGCGCCGAAGGGTGAATCGCGGATTCTGCTCGGGAAGCCGTACGCGGTTTTTCCGGTCCACGACGAGCCGGTCCGCCGAGGCCGAGCCGTGCGCGATCCACGTCCCGCCCACGGCCTCGATGATCGGCTCCAGGGCTGTCACGAGCCCGCTTGCCGGACGAAATGCACGGATGCCGTCGGCCACGCGTTCATGAAACCAGGGCTGCCGGTTGGAAACGACAACGACTTTTGTCTTCTTCTTGATGCCCGCAAAGAGATTGCCCAGGGCCAGTGCGTCCATGTTGACTCCTCCTTCCACATGGTACTTGCGGCTGTTCAGCCGGGCATCCCCAAAGTAAGCAAGGCTGCAGATAGTGCGATCGGGCAGTGGATGTACGACCAGAGGCAGATCTGTTGAGTTGAATGGGGATAACGGTTTTCTTGCAGGATGGGTGCCGTCAGGGCGAATCCCGGTCAAAGTTCCTCTAAGTCGCCAATGACAAAACAGAAAGGCGGGGTGAGACAAGCCGGATGGAAACCCTGCCATGCCCCCGGATCGACAATATCGTCGATCCGCAATCAGGTCCTGCGACAATTCTTGCCTGACCCGTCACGGCACCTGCAAAAAGACCATCCTCACGTCGGCTGTTTCTGTCTGCTATTTTCTTCCCTGCGCTCTTTTCTTTTTCTTAATCACTTCCTCACTCAGACACTTTTTCACTAGCCACTTCCTCACCGGTCCCTGCTGCACAGCCTGTTCACGGTTTCCCCCAAAGCTCTTTCAGGCGCTGGTCGCGCCCGCATCCGTAACGGTAGTATTTGTACCGGATTGGATTCTTCGCGTAGTACTTCTGGTGATACTCCTCGGCGGGGTAAAACGTCGTCGCGGGGGAAATCTCGGTGTAGATCGGGCCGGGAAACCGCCTCGACTGCTCGAGCGTCCTTTTCGACGCCTCGGCAAGACGCTCCTGCTCTTCCCCGTGATAGAAGATCGCCGACCGGTACTGGGTGCCCACGTCGCAGAACTGCCGGTCTTTCACCGTGGGATCGATATTGCGCCAGAAGACCTCGAGCAGCCTGGAGTAGCTGATGACGGCCGGATCGTACGTGATCTCGATCGATTCGGCATGGCCCGTCGTGCCGGCCGAGACCTCCTCGTAGGTCGGGTTCGGCTTGCGGCCGCCGGTGTAGCCGGAGACGACCGATTTGACGCCTTCCAGCTTATCGAAGGCCGGCTCCATGCACCAGAAGCATCCCCCCGCAAAGGTTGCTTTTTCGAGAACCTGCGCTGAAGCGACTCCTGCCCCTCCCGGGGTACAGGCGAACAGCAGCAGCCCGACCGATGCAAATACCATTATCATCTGAGCTCTCATGGCGGCCTCTCCCGTCCGGCAACCTGCGGCGCGATCTCCTCGCCCCAAGCGTGTGTGTTCCTATTTTTTTTCGAAGAGTTTCAGATACTCGCCGTAGCCCTCTCTTTCCAGGTCCTCTTTCGGGATGAAGCGCAGGGCCGCCGAGTTCATGCAGTATCTCAGCCTCGTCGGCGGAGGGCCGTCATCGAATACATGCCCCAGGTGGGAGTCTCCGCGCTTGCTCCGCACCTCGGTGCGGACCCCGAGGAAGCTCCAGTCTTTTTTCGTCACGATATTTCCGGGCTCCAGGGGTTTCGTGAAGCTCGGCCAGCCGGTTTTCGAATCATACTTGTCCAGAGAGCTGAACAGGGGCTCTCCGGAGACGATATCGACATAGATCCCTTCCCTCTTGTTGCCGTCGTACTCGTTCCGGAAGGGCGGCTCGGTCCCTTCCTTCTGAGTCACCTCATATTGAAGGGGAGTCAGCCTTTTCTTCAGCGTTGCGTCATCGGGCTTCTGGAAGTTTTTCCAGGCCGCCGACCCGGCCTGAGCCAGTGCGATGTTGCCTGATTCGTTCATGGCCTTCTTCTCCTGCATCTGGGCGATCCCCTGGCCCTGGAGGACAAGGATCGCCATCAGCGCCGCAAAAGCGGCAGCATACGGATTCATGTCGGCACCCCGCAAAGAAATTTTATTTATTATAGCCCAATTCGCGCCCGGAGGACATCAAGCCATTCCCTGATATCCAAATCAGGCTTTTGCACAGCCCGCATCAGGCATTCCTCGATTGTAATTATCCTGCCGGGATGGAAAATGGATCATGGATTGACTTGAAGGTCAAATCTCATCGCGCCAAAGCGACGGGAATTCGCTGCAGACAGATCTCAACTCGTTGAAGGAGGTGTCAACATGGCCGAAAACAAATACTCCACCCTGGCAGGCGGTCTGCTCATCGGCGGGCTCGTCGGTTTGATCGCAGGGCTGTTCTATGCGCCCAGGAGCGGCAAAGAGACCCGGGAGGAGCTGTCCGGGAAGGCAAAAGAAGCGGCTCGCAAGCTGCAAGGCGAGTACGAGGGCGCCCTCGAGAAGGGCAAGATCGCCTATGACAAACTGCTGGTGCGGCTCCAGGATCTGGAGGCAAAGGCTGAAAGGAAGGCCAAGGATCTCAGGGGCGGCACCGGGGCCCCGGCCTGATGCGGTAAATCGGCCGTTTCGATCAGTGGAACGGGCCAATATGCAAGGAGGTTGATGACATGGCCAAAGCGAAAACAGGAGACCGGTACGTCTGTGATGAATGCGGAATGGTCGTCTCGGTGGAAGAGCCCTGCACCTGTGACGCTTGCGGGATTGTCTGTTGTGATGTCCCGATGGTGAAGGCGCCGGGCGCCGCAAGAAAAGCCAGGAAGAAGGCCGCCCCGTCAAAGGCCCGGCGAGCCCCCAAGAAGGCGAAAGCCGCCGTCAAGCCAAAAGCCGCCCGGAGGTAAAGGGGCGCACCGCCCCGACATCCGGAGCCAGCGGATTCAGATTCATCTGAAAAGGTCACAGCCCGGCAGCGCACGCCAAAAGGCCGCCCTCGCGATGAGAGCGGCCTTTTTTGCCTTCTGTCATTTCTTCTCTTGGCTGCCTGCTGTTTGCGGTCTGCTGCAGGCTGTCGGCTCTTTTCTTCCAGACTCCCGACTCCCAGTTCCAACCTAGACTTCTTTCAGGATGAGTTCCTCCAGCGGCACTCTCGGTCTTGGCTCCGGGGACTGATCCGGGTATCCGACGGGCAGCAGGGCGATCACATCGTACCGATCATCCAGTCCCAGCAGGCACTTGGTCTTTTCGCTGTCGAACATCATGATCCAGCAACTGCCCAGCCCCAGGTCCACCGCCCGCAAAACGATGTGCTCGATGGCGATGGCCGCATTGAGGGCCAGGTAGGCCTTGATGGCGGCCGGGTCCAGGCTGCTGCGCCTCTTCGCCGCCGCCTCGAGCAGGGTTTTGTCATCGGCAAGCGGTGTGCCGGCAAAGGCCTGCGCCTCCATCAATTCCCTGTATCTCATCCCGGTATGGCCGATCGCCTCCCTGTCGATGCAGCACGCGATGACAACGGGCGCGTGCGCAACGAACGGCAGCGGGGTGCACTCCTTCAGCTTCATCCGCTCGAAGGGGCTCTTGATGACGACAAACCGGGTTGCCTGCAGGTTGGAGCCCGACGGCGCCAGTCTCGCCGCCTCCAGCAATTCCCTGATGACCGGGTCGGGCACCTCGTTGCTCTTGAATTTTCTTATGCTTCTCCTTGCCTGCATTGCGTTCCATAGTTCCATCGTCCGACCTCCCGATAGCTTTTATCAGTGCACGTCCCCCCCGTCTGTTTCCGTTCCACGACGGCTTTCGGGGGCTTTCTCTCACGAAAGAACGAGCCCCGACAGATCCACCTTTTCGACACTGTCCGGCGTCCATCGGGGCTGATTATCCTTTTCGATGATGCGGGCCCGGACGCCCTCGAGAAAGTCCGGGTGCCTCAGGATATACTGCACGGCCTTGAAATCGGTATCGAACACCTTGTCCATCGGCAGATGTTCATTGTGCCGCATGAGCGCCAGGGTCATGACCAGCGCGGTGGGGGAACGCTCCGACAGGCCCGAGAACAGGTACTCGCAGGGGGCGGGCTGCAACCCGCAGACCTGGAGGGATTCGAGGATCCCCGGCACGGAGGATTTTCCCGCAAAGTACTCCGCCACCCACCTGTCCCCCTCCGGGTTCGGCTCGATGTTCCTTTCGAAACAGTGACTCACCTTCCTCATCAGTAGCGACAGCAGCTCTCTTGGGTGGGATATACCCGTTTCCGTGAAGGTCTCAATGGTCCCGATGAGATCACGGACTTTGCCCGAAGAGGTCAGATGGGTGGCGAGGCCCAGGCGGACACACTCGCCACCCATCATTTCATGGCTCGTCAGCCCCAGGTATTCCGGGTAGCCCGGCGGGCACTTCTGGAACAGCCATCCCGTGGCCCCCACATCGGGATAGAACCCGATTCGAGTTTCCGGCATGGCCACCCGGGTCCGTTCCGTGGCGATCACCCAGTCGGCGCCTTCCGCGATCCCGAGGCCGCCGCCCATGGTCAGCCCGTCCACAACGACGATGACCGGCTTGGGAAACCGGTGGATCATCAGGTCAAGGCTGAACTCCTCGAGAAAAAAGCTGTTTACATCGGCCCAGTTGCCGCTTTGAACGTCCCGGTAAATCCGCCTTATGTCGCCGCCTGCGCAGAACGCCCTGCCGTCTTCACTGTAGAAGAGGACCAGCTTGCAGTCGTCGTCCGCAAGGGCTTCTCTCAAATGAGCGGTGATCGCGCGAACCATCTCGAGGTTCAGGCTGTTCAACACCTCGGTGCGGTTCAGAATGATGGACATGCACGCATCGTGGCGCTGCATGATCACAAGGGGCTTTTCGGAATTCAGAGGGCCCATGGATCTCACCTCACGTCGCGCAAAGCGGGACAAACGGATTTCACGCATTCTACGCTATCCGACGGCAGCAAGCAACATCGCTCCAGGGAGACTTTTGTGTCAAGCGAGGCATGCATCCCTCCGATAAAAAAGACCGTCCCTCCGGATGAGGACGGTCTTTTTTGGCGGGCGACAATGCCGTTACATGCGCCAGAAGGGGCGCGTTTTTCCCAGTTCGGCGACGGCCGAAAGGAATTCGCCCGCATAGGCGCGACTGCGCGTGGCGTAGTCGGGCTCGAGCCGTTTTTTGAACATGTCAAGTGAGAACAGCCTGACCAGGTCCGCGAGCGGGACAATGCCCTGTTCCGCAGCGCGATCGAACCGGGACCAGTTTCGGATGTGCTCTTCCGACCGGAAGAGGTTCATGGTGCTTCAGGCATAGGGAAACCGCGGAAACCATGTTGAGAATGGAATCGCGACATACCCCATAATGCCTTTCGGCTCTTCTTTCAAAACCGCTCCGTCCTTCATCTCGATGCGAACGGGCGCGCCGCAATCAAGGCAGGGCGCGTCGATCCGGATCAATTTCCCCGGGTAAAGCCAGCTAACTGCCAGCGATTCGAAGCCTCACTGGCCGAACCACTTCTGCACACCATCGACGCTGATCCGGTATTGCGTCGGGAGATTGCTGAAAGGCGCAAAACTGCAGAGCAGGTCCGTCTCGGGATACAGCCACATCGCCGGAATCCCCGCGTCAACCAGGTCGTGGAGCGTCCGTCGCCCCTCCTCCACCGGCATGCCCGCTTCCGCTGCGATTTCCGTGTAGTGCGGCGCCTGCCCCGTTGCAACCAGCCGCTTCAGGATGATGTTGTACACCCTGTCGAGCCTGTCGGGTTTGCTCATAGGCCTGTACCTCCTTTCTCGGCATTATTGTTTCATGATACGCCTGGACGCAGGTTTCGAAATCAGGGAAACCCCTACTTGACGCCTGCTTTTCCCTGATGCGGGAAGGGCCGCCCGACGGGGGAGCGGCTGAAAATGTATTTGCATTTCCATGCGGGCTCCTCTATTTTTTTATTGGCAGGTCCGCTTGACCTCTGTTTTAAATCCATTCCATGGTCCCGGCACGTCCATCGATGAACCACCGCACGGGTTTCCCGATCTCTTCCGGACAAGCCGTTCATCCCGCGTCCGAGTTTCACGCCCGTCTTTGATCTTTTTATACGAGGAGAAAGAAGGAGAAGAATCCATGCCAGGCAAATCGGATACAATCCAGCTTTCGGTCAACGGCAGAAAATACACCGTGGAAGCCCCAACCGATACGCCGCTTCTCTGGGTCCTGCGCGAGCGCCTGGGGCTGACGGGCACGAAATACGGATGCGGGATTGCGCAATGCGGCGCCTGCACGGTGCTCGCCAATGGCGCCGCCATCCGCTCCTGCGTCACCCCCGTTTCATCCGTGATCGGCAAGGAAATCACCACCATCGAAGGCCTCTCGGCGGGTCGCTCCCATCCCCTGCAGAGAGCATGGATCGCGGAAGACGTGCCGCAGTGCGGGTACTGCCAGTCCGGGCAGATCATGGCCGCCGCGGCCCTGCTGGCCCGGAAGAAGGAGCCGAGCGATGCCGACATCGATGCGGCCATGTCCGGTGTGCTGTGCCGCTGCGGGACCTACCAGCGCATACGCCGCGCCATCCATCGTGCCGCATTGATATCGGCAAAGGGAGGTGCAACATGAGCGGAAAAAGCACCCGCAAGGTCTACAAAACGGAACCCGTTGCGGGAGGATGCCTGGTCCTGGGCTTTCATGTGCCTGTCCGTCGCTCATCCGATGCGGCGGCCGCCTCTTCAACGGCCTTTGCCCCCAATGTCTTCATCCGCATCGGCGAGGACGAGACGGTGACCCTCGCGGTCAACAAGTCGGAGATGGGACAGGGGGTCTTCACCGCCCTGCCCATGCTGATCTGCGAGGAGCTCGAGGCGGACTGGAGTAAGGTCCGCGTGGCATCGGCGTCCATGGCGAAAGAATACCGTCACACGGTCTGGGGGGCGCAGGGGACGGGCGGAAGCACCAGTGTGGCATCCGAGTGGGACCGGCTGCGCAGGGTCGGGGCGGCGGCGCGGGAGATGCTGATTTCGGCCGCCGCGGCCACGTTCGCCGCCGACCGATCGGAGTGCCGGGCGGAAAACGGCGCCGTCACCCACGTGCCTACGGGGCGGCGCCTGACCTACGGTCAGCTCGTCGAGAAGGCCTCGGGAATGGAGCCGCCGAAGGATGTGTCCTTGAAGCAGCCGAAGGATTTCAAGCTCATCGGAAAGCCGACGCGCAGACTCGACACGCCGGAAAAAACGGACGGCAGCGCCCTCTTCGGCCTGGATGTGAGCATCCCGGGCATGCTCACGGCCCTCGTCGCGCGCTCGCCCGTCTTCGGGGGGAAGCTCGAGAGCTTCAACGCGCAGAAGTCGAAGGCCGTACCGGGTGTGGTCGACGTGCTCGAGATCCCGTCGGGGGTGGCCGTCATCGCCGACAGCTTCTGGGCCGCCCGGAAAGGCCGCGATGCCCTCGAGCTGACATGGGACGAAGGCGAAGGGGGGAAACTCTCCACCGATGCCCTGCGCGGGCAGTATGCACAGCTTGCCGGGAAGCCAGGCACCGTGGCCAGAAAGGAAGGCGACGCCGCGAAGGCCTTCGCAAAGGCGGCAAGGCAGCTGAGCGCGGAGTACGACGTCCCCTACCTGGCGCACGCGCCGATGGAGCCCCTGAACTGCGTCGTCGATCTCAGGGATGAGAGCTGCGAGATCTGGACGGGCACCCAGGCGCAGACCATGGACCAGCGCAGTGCGGCGGCGATCACCGGCCTCGAGCCCGATCAGGTGACGATCCACACCATGTACCTGGGCGGCGGCTTCGGGCGCAGGGGCAGCAAGAACTCGGATTTTGTCTCCGAGGCGGCCCATGTGGCCAGGGCGCTGAGAAAACCCGTCAAAGTGATGTGGACGCGCGAGGACGACATCCGGGGCGGCTACTACCGGCCCCTGTGGGTTGACCGGATCGAGGCGGGCCTGGACGCAGGCGGTTACCCCATCGCCTGGAGGCACACAATCGTCGGGCAGTCGATCATGGCGGGCTCACGCTACGAAGCCGGCATGGTCAAGGGGGGCATCGATGAGACATCGGTGGAAGGCGCGGCGGATCTCCCCTATTCGATCCCCAACATCCTGGTTGATCTCCACACCCCCAGCCTTCCCGTCACAACCCTCTGGTGGCGCTCCGTCGGCCACTCCCACACGGCGTTCGTCGTCGAGAGCTTCATTGACGAGCTGGCCCACGCGGCCGGGAAGGACCCTTTTGAGTTCCGCAGGGCCCTGCTCGGCGGCGCCCCCCGCCACCTCAAGGTGCTCGAGCTGGCGGCCGGGAAGGCCGGCTGGGGCGAAGCCCTCCCCGATGGCCGGGGCCGCGGCATCGCCGTGCACAAGTCTTATGGCAGCTACGTGGCGCAGGTCGCCGACGTGTCCGTCGCGGACGGCAAGGTGAAGGTGCACCGCGTCGTGTGCGCCGTCGATTGCGGCATGACGGTAAACCCCGACACCGTCGCGGCGCAGATGGAGTCCGGGATCGTCTTCGGGCTTTCGGCCGCCCTCTGGGGCGCCATCACCCTGAAGGACGGCCGTGTGGAGCAGAGCAACTACAAAAACTACCCGATCCTGCGGATGAGGGACATGCCCGAGGTGCAGGTGCACATCGTGCCCAGCCGGGAAGAGCCGACCGGGATCGGGGAGCCGGGCGTGCCGCCCATTGCCCCGGCGGTGGCCAACGCGGTCTTCATGGCCACGGGCATACGGGTCCGCAGGCTTCCCATCGGCGCCGAAGCGCTCATCTCTTCCCCTACCCTCTCCCCCGGCGGGAGAGGGTAAGGGTGAGGGGCCTGATCCTCACTCACCCTCCCCTTCATCCCCTCCCGTCCAGGGATGGGAAATCATGGCGGGACAGGGCAAGCGAGAGATGAACGCTACTCGCAACTCAATATCGGGGGGATTGACCGGATGAATGATCTCGAACTCTTCGAGGAAATGGTGCGGCTGGCCCGGGGCAACGCCCCCTGCGCCCTGGCCATCGTCGTAGAGAGCAAGGGCTCCGCCCCGCGCAAATCGGGCGCGAAGATGATCGTGAAAGGCGACGGCTCCACCCTTGGGACGATCGGCGGCGGAAAGGTGGAGAAGGGGGTGATCGACGCGGCTCTTGCCGCCATCGCCCGGGGGACGCCTGCGACACTGTCCCTGGCCCTCACCGAGGAACATGGCCATGTATGCGGGGGGAGCCTCCTTGTCTACGTCGAACCGCTGGGGATTGCTTCCCGCCTCGTCATCGTCGGCGCGGGCCATGTCGGGCGTGCACTGGCGACGGTGGCCCGGTTTGCCGGGTTCCGGGTGATCGTGTCAGACGAGCGGGCCGAATTCGCTGCAAGAGAGCAGGTACCCGACGCTCATGAGATATTTCACGGCGATGCCGGGAAGGCGCTCGCCGCACTGCCTGTCGATGGGGGCACGTTCGTGGTCATTGCGAGCCACAGCCACGAGCTCGACTTTGCCGCCGTTCGCGCAGCGCTCGCGACGCCCGCCCGCTACATCGGCCTCATCGGCAGCAGGCGCAAGAGGGAGGTCCTGTTCAACGAATTGAAGAAGGAAGGGCTTTCGACGGGGGACCTGGCGCGCCTCCACACCCCTGTCGGCATTCCGATCGGCGGGGACAGCCCGGAGGAAATCGCCGTGAGCATCGTCGCCCAGCTCATTCAGAAAAGGACGGGCCGTGGAAACTAAGGTATCGGCCATCCTCCTTGCCGCGGGACGGTCGCAGAGGATGGGAGCCCCAAAGCCGCTTCTGCCAGTCCAGGGCCGGCCGGCCGTTGTGCGGTGCCTGGAGAGCCTCCGGGACTCACAGGTTGCCGACATCATCCTCGTCGTCAGCCCGGAGGGCGGAGCGATCGTGGAGGCATCCGGAGGATTTCCCGTCCGCGTCGCCGTTAACGAGCTGCCGGGAAGCGACATGGCCGGATCCGTGAAGGCGGGGATGTCCCTCGTCGAACGCGATGCCACAGGCGTCCTGGTCTGCCTGTGCGACCACCCGCTCGTCAGCCCGGACACGATTGCATCCATTACATCGGCGCACTCCCGGATGCCCGGCGCGATCGTCATCCCCGCCTGGCGCGGCAGGAAGGGGCACCCGACGCTGTTCCCCCGCCTGCTTCTCGAGGACCTCGGGACGTTTGCCACGCTGCGCGATGTCATCGGTCATCACAACACCGAGATCAGCATCCTTGACGTCGACGACGAAGGCGTCGTCCTGGACATGGACACCCCGGAGGACTACCGGAGAATCCTGGACCAATACGATCCCTGAGTTCATTTACACAGTCCCGCCGAACAGGCCCGGAAAAGAGCGAGGTATAGGATGGAACAGCAGGAAGTGAGGTCCACAGTCCGGAAACTCATGATGGAATACGCCGGGCAGACCGGCCTGTTGTCGACCGGGGAGACGCAGCGACGCTACCTGTGGACAGACGCGTTTGCCGTCTGCAACTTCCTCGAGCTTTATCATCAAACGGGCGATGAGCACGACAGGCAGCTCGCGTTGCACCTGGTCGATCAGGTTCATCACGTACTGGGGCGGCACCGTGACGATGATGCGCGAACGGGCTGGATCAGCGGGCTTGATGAGGAAAAGGGTCGAAAGCACCCCACAAAAGGCGGGCTGAGGATCGGCAAGGGGATGAACGAACGCAGGCCCGGCGACCCTTATGATGCACAGCTGGAGTGGGACCGGGACGGGCAATACTATCACTACCTGACGAAATGGATGCACGCGCTCAATCGTGTCGGCCGTCTCACCGGGGATTCGACCTTCAGTCGGTGGGCCATTGAGCTGGCGAAAGCGGCGCACGCCGGGTTTACCTATGCTCCGTCGGCCGGCGAGCGGAAACGCATGGTCTGGAAAATGAGCATCGACCTCTCGTATCCGCTCGTGTCCTCGATGGGGCATCACGACCCCCTCGACGGATTCATCACGTACCTGCAGCTTCAGGCAACGGCGGCAAAAGAATCCGAAAAGGCGCCGATGCCCGATCTCGGCCCTGAAATCAAGGACATGGCCGGGATCTGCGAAGAGAAACGCTGGGCGACGGATGACCCCCTCGGAATCGGCGAGCTGCTGGGTTCCGCTTACAGGCTGGCGCAGTTGATCGTAAACGAGGGGGTTGAACAGACCGACCTTCTGGATGATCTGTTGGATGCTTCCCGGAAGGGCCTGCATACCTATGCGAGAAGAAATTCACTGCTGCTTCCCGCCGATTACCGGCTTGCATTCCGGGAGCTGGGATTGTCCATCGGATTGCACGCAGTGGAGAAATTGCCGGGGCTGATCGGGCACACTCCACGCGATTTCAAAATGAAACTGCGCCTGCAGTCGCGGGCGGAAGACCTGCAGAGGTACGCGCCTCTGTGTCAGGTCATCGAGACGTACTGGCTTGCCCCGGCAAACCGGCAAGGCGAAAGCTGGGCGGCTCACCGCGATATCAACACGGTCATGCTGGCAACCAGTCTGGCGCCTGATGGGTATCTCTCGCTCTGACAGGCATGGGCATCCGGTTAGCCATGAGCTACCTCAGTCGTCAATCGCCTGGCAGGCGGAGGTTCAGCTGGTTGCTGCACTGCTGAAATGCGCGGCCTGCCCCCATCATGCCTGTCGCGCCCGGTTAGCCGTCCATCTTCTGACTGTACGCACCGATATGGGTGCGGACCTTGTTCACATAGTGCCGGTGGCGGTGATTCAGTCCGCCCCTCACGGATCCTTCACCTGCGTAGTAGGCCGAAAAAACGTGGTCCCACAACTCCGGCTCCCGGTAGCCCATCCCCTGGTACTTGTCATACAGATCCCGCAGGATCTCCGCCGACACCATGACGTTGACTGAAGGTCTGAACGCCTCCTCCCGGGAAGAGGGCAGGCTCAGTTTCTTCGTGTACCTTTTCCATGTGACGGGGTGGATTTGCATCAGCCCCATGGCACGGCTGCTGGAGACGGCGCGAACCGTGAAATTGCTTTCCGTGCGCATGAGCCCCAGAAACGTCTCGACGGGGATTTCTGTCCTCCGGGACTGCTCGATGATGGCCTCGGCAATTTCCAGCCCCTGGAACCGGCTCATCTTTCTATTCCGGAATGCCGCATAGATCTCTTCCGGGGTCCTGTATCCCGAATAGCGCCCCTGCATCATCGGATCCACGTCGACCTTCATCTGTGCCTGGGTCTGGTGGTCCATAAAAACGACGCAGAGCAGGGAAACAATGGCTGCTGACATCATGCGCATCCACCACTTATTGCACGGCGGATGCAGTTCCCTCAGTATTGTCTGCGGCATGTTGCATTCGCTGTTTTCCAATTCGCCTCCTGCTTTGCAGCTCCCAAGGCCTGCAAAGGGAGCCAAATACGAGGGGGGGCTTCCTTGTGGAACCCCCCCTCCGTTTGACCCGTTGTTTTATGACGTTCGGCTACTTTGCCGTTGACGTAAAAATGTCTCCCTGCAGGTTCCCGTACGATCCGGCAAAGAGCTCCTCTAGTTTCTTGCAGTTCTCATTCATGGCCGCCGTGAAATCTTCGAGACCTTTCCTGTAGGGCTTGTCCCAGTCCCTGAGAGCCTTTTTCCCCTCCTCGGGAATCCAGGGAAACATGCCCAGGTACAGGCTTGTCATCTTCGCCGTCTGTTCCTGAAGGGCGGCCAGGGCTTTCGAGGTATTGTCCATTGCCGTCCTGGTGAATTCGGTCATCTGCTTGTTCAACTGCTGATTCATCATCATTCTTCTCCGTTTTTCATGTTGGCGATCCGTTTGGCTTACCGGGTTTTCTCTGTCCTATGGGCCTACTGATTCTTCTTGTCAGCCTTTTCGGTCGTCTCAGCCGAACCGGTCCCGTTATCCTTATGGAAGAGTATCTCCAATTTCCTGTACTGTTCATCTGCGATTACCTTGAGATCGTCATAGCCCTTCCTGTAGGTCTTCAGCCATTCGCTGACGAGTTTCCTGCCCTCTTCGGGAAACCAGGAAGATCGCGCCAGGGAAAGAGTGATGGTCTTCTCCGTGCTTTCCCGCAGCATGGTGATCGTGTTGAAGCTATGGTCGAATGTGGTCTTGAAAAATCCGGTGAGCTGCCTTGCAACCTCTCTGTGATCCATTTTTTCTTCTCCTTCGATCTCTCGTTACAGCCACCATACTATGGCGATGCCGGAGAGTCAAGGTAATTGTTGCAATGCAAAATGAGGTGCACCTTCCGCACGCATTATCTGATCAATATAAAATATCTTTCAAATACTGAATGTTACATAAATATTGCTGTTTTTCAGGCCCGGAATTAGAGCAAAATATTGTTGCATCGCAAAATCACGAAGCCCGTATCGCCCTCCTCTTCATTTTCACCCTCGTAACAGATGCCGAAAGGCCGCCCTCTGGATGAGGACGGCCTTTTCTCTTCTCCTGCGACCTGCTGAACAGGCCGCCCTGCCTTGCGGCCTGCAGCTGGCCCTGACTTCTTGACTTCCGTCTTCCGGCGGCATCCCTCAATAGTAATAGGAAAGCAGCAGGGAGCCGAAAACCTGCTCGTTGTGCGGCTGCGAGTCGAACTGTTTGGTCCGGTACACAACGGCATAGGTCACTTTCAGATTGGAAGTGGCAAAGCCCAGACCCAGCGAAAAATTGGCGACAAAAGGTTTCTTGTCCACGCTGTGGCTGTCTTTAAACGTGTTCCCGTCGAGGAAGATGTCATGCGCAACGGCTTGCGCATCGGCGCCCAGAAAGAAAAATACGCCGAAACGACTGCCTCCTGAACGATCATGGTTCTCATAGTCGGGAAACGCGCCGCTTTCGCAACCCGGGCGTATGGTACAGGTCCCGAAGTCATTGGGCCTTTTCCACCCGACGCGGAACTCCGCCCCCGCGTTGGCATAGATAGCGACATTGCCGACAGCGAATCCCGCGTGGGGGATCAGGTCGTATCCCCAGTGATTGCCTGTATCCGCATTCAGCCATTTCCACTTGTGCTCGTAGGTGATCTCCAGGGTCGGCTCGTCCTGCAGCTGGTTTGCCCAACCCTTGGGCTCGTCATTTCCAATCCATTTGTGGACCTGTTCCTGGACATCCTCGGCATAGGAGTGGCGGCCCACGATCCCCACATCCACCTCCAGCGTGTCCATGTGCCGGGCGTTCCTCTTGATCAAGCCGAACCCCAGGTACAAATATCCCGCGTAGGGGCGGTCATCGACGATGAGGTCCTGTCGATACAGATCATCAGGGGTGTAAATGTTCTGGCCGACGGCGAGAAACATGCCCGATTGAGACCCGGGCGCGTAGAAGAAGGGCATCGCCTTTATCAGAGAATGGTACCAGGGGGTGGTGCTGGGGGGGACGGAATCAGTGTCCTGTTTCCAGGTAATCCAGGGCGACGTCCAGGTCAGCCTCCCTCCGTTGGTGTAATTGCTGTCGGTCTTGGCGAGGTAATCATTTTCCCAGTAAAGGCTCCAGCTGCCGTAATTCTTGTTTTCCTGGCCCTGGGCGACGGGAGGGAAGATCAGGATCAAGAGCAGACAAAAAAGAAGAAGGGCTTCAATCTTCATGAATGGACGGCCTTCTTTTCCCGGACTCGCCGGCATGGCGATCATAAGCAAGGACGTTCGCACCGGGTTGCCCCGCCCTCCACCGGGACATGTCCCGGTGAAAAGTAATGACGCATCCAGGCCGGATGACGGATGAAAAGAAGGCGCTCAATGCGTCGAAACTGCCCATTGCGATGTAAGGGCTTGACTCATATATCATTTTAATTGATTGGGAGCAATTGCCCATCGGGGAAGGGCGGGGTTTCCGATGCCAGATGCCTTAGTTTAGATCAGGAAATCCCCTGGCCCGGGCGGAAAATAGACCCCGTTTTTTTCATTCCGCTCGACAGAAACTGCGCATAGGCATGATTGCATAGTATTCTCTTGACTTTCCAGCAATAGTGATCATTATATAAACAGTAATGTAATCGACATCATTCAAAATATTGACGCCCTCTTTTCCCATGTAGGGAAACAACGGATAAAATTGAAGCCCTGTCCATTACGATGAGACAGGGCTTTGTGTTTCTTGACCCGTTTAAAAGGAGTATGCAGAATGCAGATCCATGTAATCGAAAAGGCGGACAATTTCATCAAGCTGCGGGAAAAGATCTGGGAATGCGGCAGCTGGAAAATCGATGAAGACAAGGCCAAAAAGCTCATCGGAGGTCATATCTATTTTCACAAAAAGCGCACCGAGCCGTCTTTTTACGGGGGGGCCATCCTGGGCTACAGGGTCAAGCCGGACGAACCCAAACTGGGAAACATTATTTTCGAATTCGAATACAATTCCGCCTGCAGGGGGATCAAGACCGGCAAACTGGGATGGTCGATCGAGAAGAAGATCGTGTAACGAGGCTCACGGAGGCCGGGAGGCTGATCATGTTTGAATGGTCTGGCAGTGGCAAGGATGCAGTCGGGCATCAGGATTCCGTCGGGATGGAAGCGAAGAGGTCCAATCGTTCGCGCGAGACCGTGTACGAGATCTATCGTTTTGTCTTCGAAGAACTCCAGAAGGATTCCCATACGGCAACCTGTCGCAAAATGATCGCAACCAACCATTACAGGGATCTGGTGGGGCAGCATCATCTCCAACCCTGATCTGCCGTTCGGTGAAGAAGTTGAAGAAGAATCTCAAAATCCAAAGAAATCAAGGATGACGCCGATATGAATGGGTGTGATGTCAATCAGGAACTCTATGAAATTCACTATGTCTTCCAGGAGGCCGAGGAGGACAAGATTTATTACATCGTGGCGCGTTCCCTCATCAATGCGATAGAGCGTTTCTACAAGCTGCGGCCGAACAACAAAATCCGGCATGTCCGTCTGCTGGCCGAGCGCGATCTCGGTAGCTTGAGCATGAGGACAAACCTGACCGTCTGCACGGAGTGAAGGCTTCTACGGCCCTTCTCCCATCATGAAACATAACACTTCTTCCCTGACCACTACCACTAGCCACTTCTTTGCTGGTCACTGCCCCCCCATGCCAGACTCCCCCGGGCGATCTCATCCGACTCCCGATGCGCATCTCAGAGATTATCACTGGCCGATGAGGCCTTTTGCCAATGGCAGCGGCCACGCTTATAGCGCAACATAGGTCTATCCCCCCCCGGGCCGATAATTGACTTTGCATTGCGGCACCTCATTTTCACCCATGTCATGCCCGGGGCTAGATATGAAATACCAGCGGTTCATCCTTTTACTCCTGTCGATGCTTGTCACGGCCTGCGCCTTGCCGTTCGGCGGGGCGCCCCTGCAGCAGTTGTACAGCACCGCCGTGAGAAAATCGCATGAAATTACACGGGAGGAACGAACGCCTGTGGCCCTTGCCCTGGACAACAAGATCGTGCTGAATCTTACGGATAAATTTGCCCAGGACAGCGCGATCAACCTTCTTGACGTCTCCCCCCACAGCTTCAACGGTCGCGTCTATCTGATCGGCGAATACGAGACCGACGAGGAATGGACGCGGGCAATCGAGATTACCGCCCGTGAGGAAGGCGTCAAATCCATTACGACGTACATCCTGATGAAGGGGAAACCTCCCAACTGCGGGCTGCTGGATAACTACATGCTCTACGCGAATATCAGAGCGAAGCTCATCAGCGATGAAGAGGTTCGATCCACCAATATTGACATCAAGGCTCTGCAATGCCAGGTCATCCTTATGGGGATTGTCGCATCGTCGGATGAGATCGACCGGACCATGACCCATGCAAGAGGCGCAGAAGGAGTGGTGCGCGTTCAATCCTTTCTCGAGGCGACCCGTATAAGGGCGATTGTTGATGTGCCGAAAATTCCGGATGAAACGGCGACCGAGCCATCTTTGCTGCTATGAAGAAATGGAAGGACATCGCAGACCACAAGGCAGGCTGCCCCTACAAGGGGGTCGCCGTCTATGGCACTGCAGAGGAGATGGCCAAATATCACTCGGGATATTGTCCAGGCTGCAACAAGCCGGTCAAATGGGAAGAGGATGAGCCATCCAGGGGGCTGCGACCATCGAAGGATGTCGATAATCCATGACAGTCGGATCACCCCCTCGGGGTGAGGGACCAGGCAACGCACAATGGAAGATATAACGACAAGAAATGAGAAAGGAGCACGATCATGATTCGAAAAACCAGAATGCCCTGTCTGGCGGTTTGTTTATCCCTGTATCTGCTCTGCATCTTTTCATCTCCGGCCGTTGCCGGAATGATCGGTTCCGTGTCTTCTGACGCCGCTTCAGAAGCGGGGGGCAGAGATTCGGATATCGGCACGATTCAACGTGCGCTCGAAACTCAGATCGTCAAGGAGAAGTTGAAGGCACACGGCCTGGCTCCCGATGAAATCAACTCCAGGGTGCAGGACCTGAGCGATGAGCAGATTCACCTTCTTGCCCAGGCATCCGATGCCGTTCTAGCCGGCGGAGACAGTGGCCTCGGCATCGTGATTGCCATTCTTGTCATCGTGCTGCTGATCATCCTGATCCTGAAATTTTCCGATAAATCGATTGTTGTCAAATAGCAGACCCGCTGCCGGCTGTATCCCCGTTGAAAACGATTGCATGCGCATAATAACAGATAAACCCGTTCCTTGAGTTTCTAAATTCCTGGCACCTTGGTGCGAGGAATTTTAATATTGCAGCGCATGAGGACAGTACTGCCTGAACGTACGAAGGGATCATGCGCCGCCGATCAGTGCAAGTCCGTTGTCGTGAAATACTTTCCAGTAGAAATCCGAAGAGAGACCCCGATGCAGGAGGCACTCTATTTCATCCTCTCTGGGATGGATCAGGTTGGGAAAATCCGAGCCGTAGAGGATTCTGTCCTTGTATTTCTCGAGACAGTCGTTGCCCAGATCAAATTGATAGGGTGTGTGCGGCACAAAAGAATAAGACGTGTCCAGGTAAAGTCCCGGATGATGATCCAGCAGCCCGAGGAAGGCTTCAAATTCCAGGCCACCCATGTGCGGGATGTTGGCAGGAAGGTCAGGAAGGCGATCCAGGAGCTTTTTGAAGTGCGTAATGCCGACAAATTCACTTCCCCGAACGGGTCCGGTACCGACATGCAGGAGAACCCTTTTTTTCCTTTCCATAATCATCTCGTAAAGCGGAAATAGCCGGCTGTCGCAGGGGGACAATTGCTGGACAACACATTGCAGCTTCATCCCCAGAATCTTCGGATGATCCAGAATCCTCTCTGCCATTACGAGCGCGTCATGATCGTCAGGATGATGGGCGGCAAAACAGTACAGATCCGGAACCTCTTCGAGGATCCGGAGGTTCCAGTCGTTCAGGACCCTCGCAACCCCTTTTCTGTGGGCATAGTTGGAATACACGATGGGCCCGACGCCGCGCTCTCTCAAGTAAGCGATACATTCCTTATAATACAGCGGGTACTGAACCTCCAGATTCAGATGCGCTTTAAAATAGCGCCAGATCGCATCGAAAAACCCATCGGGAAACAGATGCACGTGGAAATCGATTATCTGCCCGGGAATCATCGACGAGGCAGCCTCCTGAAACTTGTCCGAATCACGTGGACTGAAATTTCCTCGCAACAAGGTACCATGAATTAAAATTCCTCGCACCAAGGTGCCAGGAATTTAGAAACTTAAGGAAGTGGATGATCTGTTATTATGCTCGCTTACCCCGCAGCAAGCTGCGGGGACCGGGGACGCATCCCGCCAGGGTGCGCAATCATGAACGGTTCGTTCCCTGCCGGGAAGCCCCGCGAAGCGGTATAAGGCTTCAATGCGCGTGCAATCGTTTTCAGAAACTTGACACGACGGCACGCGGCCACGCCGCGACCCGTCCTCATTCCCTAACCCTCGGCCCGAAAATCAAATCCCCCTTTACAAAAGGGGGAACGAGGGGGATTTCCTTCTTACTGTCTACTTTGCTCCCGACTCCGAACTCCCTCGCCCCTTCTTTCCGTCACTTAAGCACTCAGACACTTAGGCACTCACGCACTTCTTCATGCACCGGTCACTGCCGCGTAGCGGCGAGGCTCAGACGGGTTCCTTTCTGTTCTGATAGGACCGGAGGAGAGCCTTCAGCGTCCGTTCGCTTTCCTCGAGGGCCTTCTCGGCCCGCTTGCGCTCCGTGATGTCTTCGTAGGTGGCGATGATCCTGTTGTCCTGCAGGCTCTCGCCGATCCTCGCCACGCTCACAGAGCAGATGATATTCTTGCCGCCCTTTCTCCGGCAGGGGAACTCCGTCTTGAAGGTTCGCTGTCTTTTGAGTGCCCTGTATACACTTTTTCCGATTTGCTCATAGTCCTCATCGCTCCGGTACAGGACCCTCGTGCCCCGGCCGATCAGTTCCTCCGGTTTCCACCCGAAGACGTCCTCCACGGCATGGTTGGCCAGAACGATGCGGCGACCCTGCATGCCCATCACCGCGATCGGGAGCGCATCAAGGAGGGCGTTCTGCAGCGCTTGAAACTCCTGCATTTTTTCCGCTTCCTCTCTCTTTGCCGTGATGTCCATGGAGTTCCCAAGCGCGGCCCGCTTACCCTTGTACGTGATGGCATGCACGGTTTCCTGGATCCACTTCACCGAACCGTCTTTTGCGATGATCCTGAACTGGTAGGGTGCGGTGATTTCCCCTTTCAACATTTTCACGGCATTATCCTTGGCCTTTTTCCTGTCTTCCGGATGGATGAGGAGGACGGACTCCATGCCCAGCATATCTTCCTCCGTGTACCCGCCCAATGCGGCAAACTGAGGATTGACATACCGGAATTTCCCGTTCTGCACGACATAGACGCTGTCGTACGACGTCTCCGGGGTTCCGGACCTGAGCGTGGTGAGCACCATGGACACTTCGTTATTGCCGACGTCTTTCATTTTTTTGTCTCCAGAAGGATCTCGAATCGGCCTCTACCGAGAGGCTTATGGTTACGAAAGGCCGTCCATTTGTCAAGATGTATGACGACCCCATTCTTCCCCTCGCAAGGCAGAAAGCAGTACCCGATGTTTCTCCTTGCGAAAACGGCCTATGAAAACACCTTTGCCTTTGTTAGCATAAAACAATTCCATACTCCAGATTGGAATAACCAGGTGCGCACATGAAGCCCGTTGACATGGATGAAATCTACAGGAAGCGGGCGGTGGAGGAAATCCCCTGGATTGTCGAGAAGCCGCCCACGGTCCTGGTTGATCTCATTGAATCAGGCGTTATTAGGCCCTGCAAAGCAGTCGATCTCGGGTGCGGCATCGGCAACTATGCGATCTGGCTGGCCGGCCGGGGCTTTCAGGTAACCGGCATCGACATCTCCCCCACGGCCATAGGCATTGCCAGGGAGAATGCAAAAAGGAAGGGCGTCCGGTGTGATTTCATCGCGGCCGATGTGTTGGGTGACCTCAGGGAGGTGGGAGGGACTTTCGACTTTGCCTACGACTGGGAGCTGCTGCACCACATATTCCCTGAGCACAGAAAGAAATACGTGGAAAACGTCGCGCGGCTTCTCAACCCGAAGGGCCGCTGCCTGTCCGTCTGCTTCAGCGAAAAGAACCCGCAGTTCGGCGGCACTGGCAAATACAGGAAAACCCCGCTGGGAACCGTTCTCTATTTCTCCTCGGAAGCGGAAATGAGGGACCTATTCGAACCACTCTTCCAGATAAACGAACTGAAGACCATCGAAATCCGCGGCAAAACCGCACCCCATCTTGCCATCTATGCTTTTATGGAAAAGCGATAGCGGCCGCGGCCGTGGCAGCCGGCAAGACCTGGCCCCGTTTCTGACCCGGCTGCCTTATGCGGTGCCGAAGGCGGCAATCTCTTTCAGCATAGCCTGAATCCCGTCTTTCACGGACTCAAAGCCGGAGGATTTCGCTCCGGCCTTTTCATCCATGTACAAATTTCTGTTCACCTCGATCATGACGGACCATGCGTTCGGGTTTTTCCTGTAATAGGCAGACGGCACCAGCGTGCCCGAATAGGGCGAATTGATGCCGACTGAATACCATCTGCCACGGACGGCTGAATCAACAACCTGAAGCAAGGCCGGCGGTGTGTGGAACGCGTCCGTCCCGATGCAGAAATCGGGGCGGTTTTCGTCCTGGCTCACGTCGCACGGCAGCGGCCGGCTCGGATAGCTGTGGCAATCGACTATCAGGGCCTTGCCCCTGGCTAATAATTCATCCAGTACGGCGCGTCGGAGAAGCTCGTGATGCCGGACGTAATACTTCGATTTCAGAAAACGGCGCTCCTCTTCGGATAGCTCCCTGCGCAGCGGCTCGCCCGTGCAGGTCTTTGTGTAAATCATGCCCTGCCCCACCCTGGACATCGGCTCATCGCAATCATGGGAGAATCGCTCCACGTCGACGACGAGCCTGCTGACCTCAAATACGACCCGGCAGGCATCGGGGTAATCGAACAGCTCGTCCGTAAAGGCATCGGTAACCCGTGCCGCCTCCTGCTCCAGGGCATGATCGTCCAGCACAAATTGCCCCCTGAGCGCCTCGGGTATATTCCTGGATGAGTGCGGGATATGGAGAATCATGCCATTGCCTGCGCTGTGTTGCCCTTTTTCGATGCAGCTTACGGGAGCATCGTAGCAAACCTCGCCCCGTGAAATCCAACGATATCGACGCTCGGAACGGCAAAAAAGAGGCCGCTCTCATCCTGAGGACGGCCCTTTCTGCTACTTGCTGTCTGCTTGCTGCTGTCTACTGTCGGCTCTTATCTTCCCGAATCCCGAACCTCTTTTCTTACATAACACTCGACACATAACACTTCTTCACTGCCGGCTGTCTGCTGCCGGCTGTCTGTTGTATGCCAGCCTGTTTCCCTTATCAACTGGTTATTAATGGGGTCACGAAATAGTTTACACTCAGCCATGTAAACAGAGATTGTCATTCCGGACTTGATCCGGAATCCATCTGCTGTATGGATTCCCGCCTTCGCGACAACCGCTCTCATTAATAACTGATCACCCGGTTACTGCAGCGAAGCTGCTTCCCTCTACTTCGCCTCCACCTTCTTCCATGACTTGTCCGGATCGAAGACGGTGATGGCCGCCGCAAGCTGTGCCGTCTCCGGCCCGAGGTCCTTCTCGTAGACGATGCCCTCGTGGTTCACGGTGAAGGTCTTGACGCCGGAGGCCCGGTACAGGGCCGGATAGGCCACGATGGCAAATCCGCCGATCATGCTCCCGTTTGCCATGTAACTGTAGGCGCCCCCGTTGGCATTCGCTCCCTGGGCCGTGATGATCTTGTACAGGTATCCGTGATAGGGGGACAGTTGCGCGGCCTTCCCGTACCCTTCGGCTGCCGCAGAGGCAACGAGCGGCCCCAGCGGGCTCAAGGGCTCACCCGTGGCCGTTTCCCAGTACAGGCCGTCACTTTTCCCTTTCTCGCTCTCGAACTTCTGGGCGTATTCCAGGAGCTGATCGGTGTCGCGGTCCAGGACGGCATATTCCTTCTGGGCATCCACGATGGCCAGACAGGTCTGGATCGCATCGAGCTCATTCTTGCCGATCCGGCGGCTGAGGATTTCCTGCCGGCCCTCTTCCGTCTGGAAGCGCCACCGCTTGCCTGCCTTCACGATCGGAACCGGCATGGGCCAATCGTCCTTGCCGACATAAAGGATCCTCTTCTTGTCGCCGGCCTTCTCCAGGCGGTGTGCCTCATCATAGGCCTTCACGAACATGTCCCGGCCCCTGGCGTCATCCACGTCGTCCCCCGAGGAGATGAGGTCATCCGAACCCGGCCCGAAGAGGGACACGAGGGCCTTGACGTCATGTGCCCGGGTGGCATCCACCAGGGCATTGACGGCCGCATCGGGTGATGGGAAGGTCTTCTGTTTCACTGCGGCCGCCCGGGCCATTCCCTCGAATCCGGATAGTGCGATCAGGACGGCAAGCATGCCGATCAGGACGATGCGGCATGCCGATCCTTTTCTATCTTGTCTCCAGTCTGAAACCATCTCGGTCCTCCATCGATGAGCGCATTTTCAATGATGATCGATCCGCGATTCCCCGTTGGTCCTCTACTTTCGGCCCGGGCCGCCGCCCTGCTGCCTCCCGCCGCCCTGTCCCTGCGCCGGAGAAGATCTTTCCGCCGGGGCGGGTCTTGACGCGCCGGGTGACGCCTTTGACGGGCTCTCCACTTTGCCTCTGGGAGCAGAGAGGCTCTCACGTCCCCGGGCACTCTCCTGACGGGCCTTGTTTCCCTGCTCGACCCTGTAGATGGTGCTCGGGGGTGCAGGCCGCGACACGGTCTGGGCCGGCCGGGCTTGCGTCGACGGCCGTTCGACCGCGGCGGGGGCCGGCTTCCTTTCAGGCGCAGGCCGTGTGACGGTCGGAGCCGGTTTGGCTTGTGCCGGGGGGCGCTCGACCGTGGCGGGAGCGGGCTTCTTTTCAGGTGCCGGCCGTGTGACGGTCGGAGCCGGTTTGGCTTGCGTCGACGGGCGCTCGACCGTGGCAGGGGCGGGCTTCTTTTCAGGTGCCGGCCGTGTCACAGACGGGCCGGTTCTCGTGTCCGGTCCCGGACGCGAAACGGTCGATTCGGGTCTGGCCTGCGTTGACGGGCGCGCGACCGTGCGGGAGGGGGGCTTCGAGTCCGGACGCGAGACGGCAGTGCGGGGCCTGTCGGGTCCCCTCTGGTCATAACCCCTGAAATCGCGGCGGTTATCCACGGCCTGGCGGTTCGCCGGGGCGAATTTCTCACGCGTGCGGGGATCCCGGTACGCCACACCCCTGCGATGTCCGGGGTCGTGGCGCCAGGTCGTCGTCTGGATCTGCCTTGTGTGGACGACGGTAGTACGGTGGATGTTGACGGTCCGGTTCACGTTGACATAGACATGCCGGTGCCCCCAGTCCCAGTGGCCCCACCAGTGGTTCCAGGCGACAGCAACCCCGATCCCGACGCCGAAGGTGATCACGCCGGCCATGACGAACGCGCTGGGCGGATAGGGGTAAATCACCACGGGAGGGTATGCGGGATACCACCAGTTTCCGTAGACCACCATCGGGCTGTAGACCGGCACATAGACCACCTGCGGGCTGGCCGGCTCGATGACGATGATTGTGCCCTGCCGGGACACGGTCTGCTGCTGGGTGGATCGAAGATTACCCGCTGCGTATGCCCTGGCCCGGAGATCCTGGATCGTTGCCATCACGTCCGCCTCCTGGGCAAGGAAGGCATCCCCCACCTGCTGGGTCCAGTCGAGCCGCTCGCTCATCATGGAGAGGATGTTCGGAAACGGCACCAGGGCCTTTACGCTGGGGTCCCAAGCCTGCCTGTCGAGGGCATCATTGAGCGCATCGGGCGGCAGATTCCTGTTGCTCTTGACCCATCGGTCCGCCTGCACAACCTCCAGGGGGTAGGTGGCCGCCATGAGGATCTGGGCCAGAAGCGAATCGGGGTACAGGGCAATGGGAGCCAGGATCTGGTCGAGCTCCTCCTGCCTGAAAACCGGGATGTTATTCTGTGCGAAGACCGGGACCGGCGCGGCCATCAAGACCACCAGGAGCCCGATCAATGCACGCTGCCATGAGCCGTTGAGTTTCATGTTTATCCCTCAATGCGATCCATCGTTCTTTTTATTGCGGACCCTGACGGGTTCAAACCGCATCCATGATACAACAATATGCCGATTATCGTTACCCTTAATTGCCTGACCTCTCCGTACGTCTTCAAGGTTTGTTAAGGGCTTAGCGTAAGAAACGTTTTACTCCGGCTCTCGTTGACAACTCCATTACTATTACTGAGTCAGCAGCGAGCATTTTTTGCGACAGAATCGTCTCAGGAGCATCCCCGCAGGACGTACAACAGCAATAGGATCGGGATCGGAATTCCCAGGAGCCAAAGCAAGATCCACCCGATTTTCCCTTTTTCTGTGTTACGCATAGCGATCCTCCGTTTCTTTCAGGCGTGGAACTTATCCTGCTTTGTGGATTGCTGTATCCGGTAACAGCACGGTTCAGCAGAAATACTTCAGGGCAATGTCGGAGAGCGCGTTGATCATGGGCTGGGCTTACTCGCCGGTACGCGAGCGACGGGAGATTGCACCCAGGAGAAACCCCAGTCCTACTCCTATCCCTGATGCGATAAGAAGTGTCGTGCCCGGATTTTCGCTGCTATAGCTCCTGGCCCGCTCATAGGTATTGCTTACCGCCCGGGCTGTTTTATTGTAAACATCACATACAGCCTGCTCCGCCTGCCCGTAAACCTCGGCGCCGCGATCCAGCATGCTCTGAGCAGTAGCACTGGCGCTGCCAGGTTCGCCTGCCATCTGCTGGGTGGGGGTCTCGTATTTGTTCTTTTCGATATCCATGTTATCCTCCTGAGAAAGATGAGACGTTAACTCTTATTTTGATAAATATTACGAATCCGCTCTCGGCTAAAGATCGAACCATGTCCTGTCTGCGGTCGAGGCACGGCGCCATCGCCTGCCACAGCTGTCGAGGTTGCGTTCTTCACCCAGCCGGAGAAAGTATTTGCGGCAATACCCAGCAGGATCATTTTGATCAGGCGGGGGCCGGCGGCTTCGGCACGCACGTCATCGATTGAGTCGCAACCTGCCTCGGCAATGGGATCCATGATCGGGTCCGTAAGAGTGGTGCTGGTGCGTGTCCGGAACATCCCTGAAACTAGATATCCAAGGCCGGCGGCAGCCCCCAGTGCCCAGTATGGGGAGCCCCTGACATATCCGCGCCAATCCAGTTTCTCTGTGATGCGCTCACCGATCTGCTCGACTGTCCGGGAAATTTTCTCTTCTTTTATCGCTATATCATGACGTATATCTTCGGTACTGCGTTCGACATCCGCTTCCGTTGTGTTACGCAGATATTCTCTTGCAGCCATTCCGGATCCTCCATTTCAGTGTTTGCATTGTCTTCTATGTTTTAAGGATCGATTTCTTCAAGTGCTTGAAGCCGATGAAGCCGATGACGACACCGATAAAAGCAAGCGCCGCTCCAGTGACAAGCGCCGCAGTGACGGGGGCCATATAAGCAGTGAGTCCGATGATCAATGCAGCGCAGAGAGACATCAAGGCGGCAAAACCGATGGCCGCTCCTGCCGCGACGGTTAAGACTCCGCTGCGAACCCCCCTCACCTTTTCGCGAACTCCCTGGATCACGAGCTCAATTTCGTTGTGAACCATCGCGGCTGAGTTGGTGGCAAGCTGTCCCAACAGTTCGGTGAAGGATTCGCGTTGTGTCATCGGGATCCTTGTTTACCACTGTGTTGTTCAATGGGGGAAAATGCCCCTTTACCGGCGTCGCAAAATAGCTCCGATAATCAGGCCGACGGCTCCCGCTATCAAGAGGCTGCGCCCCGGGCTCTGCCTGACGTATTCTCGGACTCTGGCATCTTCCTGCTTATAGTCGAATTTCCGAACGTACTCGGCTGACTGGTCCATCCACTCGGATGCCTGCTTTCCGTACCGAGCGATGCCGGATGACGCATCCCGATTTGCCGCTTTGCCGGCCAGAGCCTCAGCAACATCATGCAACGTATCGGCGACAACGTTTTTGGCTTTCTTGAAGCCGGTTGACTTACCCGTGCCTTGAACCTCTGACGCGGTATCTCCAGTTTTATCGACTGCCCAATTGTTTATTCCCATAGTTCACCTCATAAATACTTAAAGGACGATGAGTGCCGGCAAGGACGAAGCCGCCCAGACTCTCTTTTGCTTGCACTGGATCTTCGCCACGTTATTATTTTGAACCGATGCCCAAAAGGTGAATATCATGGTCAAGGGTTGGCTGGAGGGTTGGTCGCGAGATCTACTGTCGAAGGCAAAGCAGAGTGACTATACTGCCGTATCCACTCGTACCGGCTTCGGGATCCTCTATCTTACGGATGTCCGGAGATGAAAAGACAATTATATTCCGTGTAGACAGTAGGGTATATCCTCTTGGCCAGGTTATACCCTACTATCCCGTGACTGCTTTTTTCCGGGGCTGGCGCAGGTGCTCCAGGCGCTGATTGATTGCAGCCAGTTATGCTTTGCGTCAAATAATATGAGAAGTGACGACTACCTTCGTCTACTCCAATAGTAACCGCCACCCCCGCCGAACAACAGGACCAACACGATGATGAGAATGATGAGCTCTGTACTCATGGTAATATCCTCCCTTTTATTTTGTTGAACATCTGTGTCAGGTTCGAATTCTTCCTTTACCTTTGACCGCGCGCATCGCGCATCCTTCACCGCACTTTCGACTTGGCCTTGTATTCGTTCCTCTCGCCGTCTCGCTTGAGCCTTACCCTGGCCCGTTCGACAGGCTCGCGGCCCGGGCCGAATCCCTTCTTTTCATGATCGCGCTTCCATTGGCTTTGCCGGCATAGCTTCTTGCTTGGTTTCCCTTACCTCGAGCAGCTCATCGAAGAGGGCGCGGTAATGCACCACCGCTTTGCGCAACTCCTCGGTGTCGGCTTCGCCGCGCTCATCACGCACCGCGATGGCCTGCGCCATCCGGTAATGTTCCACAACCGCAGGGTAATCGACTGAGATGTCAGCCGCACGGCGTTCAAAATCAGCCATGGGGTAGCCACGCTTTACCATCAACTCACGAACCAACTGGTCCGCCTGGGCGACGACACCCTTTGGGTTATCGACAAAGCGGCCCTGCAAAACTTCCCAGGCCTTGCTGAACCTGGCGCCTTCAGACGGCGTCAAGGGTACAAGATTGAAGCGCTCAACGCGCTTTTCGCGCGCCTTGAGTTCCGATTCGGCCTTTGTTCGGCTTCCGAGGTCATCGACGGTCCGACCGTATTCCGGGCCGAACTGCTCTTGGAGCCGATGAGATTGCTTTTTTTGGTGGAAGAACCATACCGCAAATGCAATCAGTGCAAGGACCACAACGCCGGCAATGATCCATGTTTGTGTGGTAATCGCATCCATGTGTACCTCCAAACTCCTGCCTCATTTAACTTTCTTACCTGAAGGGGGCTTCTCATAGCGGCTGATGAACCCCTTGTATTCCTCTTCGGCTTTTTCCTTGGCGTATCCATACCTCTTCTGCAAAAGTCCCACGAGTTCCTCTGCTTTTCCTTCCGCTTGTGCAAGGTCGTCATCGGTGAGTTTTCCCCACTTCTGCTTGACCTCCCCTTTGATCTCCTTCCATTTCCCTTTCAGGATGTCCTCATTCATAATGGTCCTCCTTCTGTCTGAATGGTCCGTTTATTGTTCTTTGACCTCACCCTTTTTCCTTCCGTTTCCACCAGTTTCCACCCGGCGGGCAGGATGCATTTCCCCCCGGAAACCGGACAGTATAAGTTGATATTGAGCCATTTGATATTAATATTATAGACCTTGGTGGTCATCCACAATCAGGGATACCCTGATTCGTGGCTGCTAAATACCTAACTATTGGCCTCGAAAATGCGGATAGATTTGATCGGATCTTCCTTGTGTGGGGGGAAAACGGGGGGGGGAAAGGGGACAGTCCCCTTCCCCCCCCCCGGCGGGATTCGATTTCGTG